>Ga0116231_10000134_pt1 | contig 94658 bp, 84 predicted proteins | sample S1TSphgellanicum_2_FD_89695 | JGI IMG/M metagenome (GOLD analysis project Ga0116231, IMG submission 89695) | Host-associated microbial communities from peat moss isolated from Minnesota, USA - S1T2_Fd - Sphagnum magellanicum MG | ecosystem: Host-associated > Plants > Peat moss > Unclassified...
GGCATCATTTTAGATAATAGAAGTGCGACTATTCATAGATATTTTTGGTCACACTTCCATTATTAAGGATATGATAACAAAGTTCATCTCAATTTTTCCATACCTCCGAAGAATGAAGTTTTTTTGAATTAAGAACTTTTTATTTTTAACTAATTCTAATTCACCGTGTCAAACTTTCTGCCTTGCAGTAGCAGGAGCAGAAATAATATTCAGATTGGCGACCATACCATAAGTTGATAGGTAATCTTCCAACTCAGCTAATTCAATAGATCCGTTTTGGTCAGCATCTAGAGTGTTGAACAAATAATCTGTAATATAGCGTCTGATGTCTTCTGAACTCCTTTGTCCAGTTGTCATATCTTCTATCATTCCCAAAAGTTCCATAATCTCGTCTTTTTCCAAAGAATTACTACCATCCTTATCCAACTTGAAGAACAGCTTTTTGATATCATCAGTTGCCATACGAGAAGATCGCAAAGCTTCTCGTAAAATATTACTAGTAAAGGCATTCATGAAAAGTATTTGTTCAGCCACAGGAATGCAGAAAAACCCAAAAGCTCCCCAGAAAGCAGCATATCTAATCGCATCCTGGTTTGTGACAATATTTACCGCACCAAACAAAGCTGCCCAAAGGAAAAAATTGGGCGTAACCAATAGAATATAAGCATCTCGCGCTTCAGCTTTGTCCAGTATTTTCTGGGAAAAAGTCACAGTTAGTACCGCAGAAATACGTAACAAGGTAAATGTTAATATTGCAAGACCAAGCTGTTGTAGACAACTTAGAGATCGCTCAGGTGAAGTACTGGAAAAGATATCAGAGAAAAATAGGGATGGAGTAAATTGAAACCCAGTTACCAGAGCCATCAGTCCAACGGCAAAAACACCAATAAACTTCCAATTTTTACTATGACGGTTAGACTCAACAGGAGATTTACTGCGCCAAATTTGAGCTGCTACTCCTGGAACAGCTAGACCCAAAACCAAAATCACATAGAAAAAATTCAGGCTAGATGGATTGATCGGCAACTTAGCTAGGAAAAATAGTCCTACCAAGGCAACAGGAATAATAATTGACAATGTTCTTGACAATACTGCTGATGGATACAAATTACCACCCCACAAGGTGGAAAGAACGGGAGTTGTCAAAGCGGGAGGAAGCAACCAAAACAGTACCCATAAGAGCATGTATACTTGGTTAGGATTCTGATAGAGTAATCCAGATAGAATCAGTATTAGCCCAACTACCCAGCGAAATATCATCCAGCCATTGACAATCCAGTTGACATTACGAGTAACTTTTTCTCGGCTGGCTTTAAAGTCAATATCAAGATAGGTATAGAAAGTTGAGATTCCCAAGCAGACAACAACAATCAAGCTAAAAATAATCGCAGGAAGTCCTGCAAAACCTGAGATTGTTTTCACTAAACCGCCAAGCAAAAAGGCGATCGCATAGAGAAAAATCCCCCACATAGTTGCCAAATCATTCACATGTTTGCGTAATGAAGCAGCATCACCTGATTCCTGTTCATAAAACCTGATCAAGTCTTCTCGACTTAAAGCTTTGCCATTCGGCAATTTCAAGTGGTGATAAGCGTTAGGAGGTAACCCTTTCAGATATAAAGCTAGAGGTTCTAGCACATATTGATGACACACAACTAATACATTTTCGCCCCGTTGCAAGTGCGGGACAATCCTCTCCTCGTAAAATCCGGCAGCCCGTTCATACACTTGAGCAATTTTTTCACCCGATGGAGGTGCTTCGTTATGAGAGTGCAACATCTCTTCAAAACCTTCGTAGCCAAGGGCGAGACGCAATAAATTCAAGTTACGTCCGGCAAAAATGCCAAAAGACTTTTCACCAATTCGATGATCAATTTCAATAGGAGTATCTTCTGATTTCAAAGCTTGACTGACATTGAGCGCAATTTTACAAGTTTGTCGTGCTCGTCGCATGTGAGATACATAAACAGCATCAAACTTTACACCTTTCTTCTTGATATCGTTACCTGCTTGTTGGGCTTGTAATCTACCAAAGGCAGTCAATTCAACATCTAAAACGCCTGCAAAAATATTGCGCTCGTTGCTTGTGCTTTCGCCATGTCTAACAAAGTATACCTGTCCGGTAAGATTATCTCCGGTTTCTACTTTAAGCGTGGTCATGATCTTTTTGTGAATGCTGTAATTGTTTAAAGAATGATAAATTCACCTAATTTCCCCTAAAAAACCTGAGAGTCCGATACTTAACTGTATAAAGTCTTAATTATGCAGAGCTAATCGAGTTTATGATAATTAAGATGATGAATTCCGCTATTCTTATGATACTCATATCATAAGAATAGCTACCCTGCGTTATTGGGTTAATAATCGGGGAGGATTTAAATCATGAAACGCTTGTTCAAGACAAATCCCGATGCTAGGTGATACTCTGAATTCAGGATTAAAATGAGGAATGTTGGAGATAATAATCCATGTTCTTATGCTAATTGTTTAAATTTAAAATTAATTTACAATTTGTGGTTAGTATGACTAATAAGACAGAAACTAAATTAAACTTCCAGTAGTACAGTATGTTAAAATCATTACTTGTAGAAAATAATTTTAACAGTTCTTTAAAAATAAATCCCCATACTAACCCATTAGCCCTAAGTGAATCATAGTGTCCAAAGCAATAGTGCTCATTATCGATGACTCCCCTGCTAATCTCAAAATTCTGTCTGATTTACTAGACGAGATTAATCTCGACGTGTTTGTAGCTGAATCGGGACGATCTGCTTTAAAGCAACTTCAGTATATTACTCCGAATCTAATATTATTAGATGTCATGATGCCGGGAATGGACGGTTTTGAGACCTGTCTGCAGATACTTGCTAATCCACACACCAAGGATATTCCCATTATCTTTATGACCAGCTTGTCTGAACCTGAATATAAGATAAAAGGCTTACAATTAGGAGCTGTAGATTACATCACTAAACCTCTAATGTTAGAAGAGGTAATAGCTAGAGTGCAATTACACCTGCGTCTATATGTATTAAATAAAACACTGTCCGAGAAAAACGCTCTTTTACACCAACTGACCAATCAATTAGAAGCAACAGTTGAGCAGCGGACTAAACAGCTAACTGAAACTCTCTATTCCCTTGAGCAAACACAGCAAGAATTGTTAAAACGAGAAGCTAGGTTGATGTACGAAGCTTATCATGATGTATTAACAGGGCTATTGAATCGGCGAGGTTTGACGGAGTCAATTCAAGATATTCTACAGCAGCCAGAAACAGCCAAAGATTATGCTCTAGTTTTGATTGAAATAAATCACTTTAAAGCAATCAGTGATAGTCTAGGCCTATTGGTAGGGGATCAATTACTACGAAGTATTGCCAATCGTCTGCTGTTAAATACTCTTTACCCCTTTTGTGCTCTCGCTAGGTTAGAAGGAGCTGAGTTTGCTTTATTTTTGCAGGGTGTAGGAGAAGTCGAACAAGTGATGCTGCTATCTGGGCAAATTCGACAGGAATGCTTTTGTACTTACTATCAGATTTTACATCATCAAGTATTCATTACAGTGAGTATTGGTGTCACAAATAGCAGCCAAAGTTACGAAAATGCTACAGATATGATTAGAGATGCTAGTGCGGCGTTATATTATGCAAAAACCTCTAGTGAAAGTAAACAGGTACTATTTACTCCGACAATTCAGGCAACCATAGCCGAGCGACTTTATTGGGAGAATGAATTACGCCGAGCAATCGGTTCTGAATCAACTTTTACCAATTCTCAGGGAGAATTTTCTCTACATTACCAACCAATTGTGCATTTAGCAACTTACGATTTGTTGGGATTTGAAGCCTTGATTCGTTGGCATCATCCCCAACATGGACTACTTTCTCCCGCCCAATTCATTCCCATTGCTGAGGAAAGTGGATTAATTCAACCATTAGGATGGTGGATTTTACAACAAGCTTGCGAGGAGTTACATAATTGGCAGCAACTAATTAATACAGGAACAGTCAGAAATGAATCTGTCATATTACCTATTCTACATGTCAATATAAGTCTCAAACAGTTGACTCAACCAAATTTCATCAATTTATTCCAGCAAGTTTTATCACAATATAATTTCCCTTTAGACTATTTGAAACTAGAGGTCACCGAGAGTTGTTTATTAAATAGAGCATCTGAACAACAATTACTCCTAGAAGAATTACAAGCTTACGGTGTTAAACTTTGTATTGATGATTTTGGGACAGGGTATTCTTCTCTAGGAAGACTACATGAATTTCCTATCAGTACAATCAAAATAGATCGCTCTTTTGTCAACTCTTTGGATGCTGATAAAAATGATAAGATAGTCCGGGCTATTATTACCCTAGCGAGAGAACTTGATATGGAAGTCATTACTGAGGGAATCGAAACACATACTCAGCTAAATAAACTTAAAGATTTTACTTGTGAGCAAGGACAGGGATTTCTGTTTTCTCAGCCTTTAGATGCTCAATCTGCTCGGTTAATGTTAATGCATCAACAACCATCTAAGCTACTTACTCCTCAGATATTATAGGCTGTGGATAGCATTTAAGAGGGAGCAGGGAATGGGGAATAGGGAATAGTAACATCCCCATAATTAAAAATAATTAAAATTTTGCTTCCCTTTTAGGGAATAGAGAAATTGGTCTTCCTGCTAGAGTGCGGAAATAAATCGTTCCAGCACCAAAGAGAAACATTAGATATGTAACCAATTGGACAGCATAAAGTTTGTCAGTATACCCAAACATAGTAGCCAATAAAATTCCAGGAAATTTGCTTTGGGGTAAAATGCCTGTCATATCAGTAACTTGGGAGCCTAGTGTAAACCAAGGGATTATATGGTGAGGAGGATCAAGAAATTCATAAGCACCAGTAGCTGGATTCAAAACTTTATCGACGGTATTAGCTAGATCAAAAGCTGCTAGAGAACTAATTACTAGTCCTGAGACAATCAGCAACAGTATACTACCCAAAATTTGGAAAAAGAGTTTGATATTGATTTTAACACCCAGTTTAAAAATTGCTATACCAATAATTATCGAACTGAGGATACCAAAGATAGCGCCCAAGGCTGGAGCGTATTGAGCTATTCCTGTCTGAGTAGAATCTGGAGTGAAAGCACCAGCAATGAATAAAACAATTTCTGCTCCTTCCCGTAATACAGCAACCATAATCATTCCTAAGATTGCCCAGCCGGCATTTTCTCCTTCCTTTAAAGCATGGCTAACCGTGATTTCAATATCTTTTTTCAACATGCGCGCATGTTGAGTCATCCAGAAAAGCATCCAGGAAAGCATAGCGATCGCCGCTAAGGAAAAAATGCCTTTAGTCAGATAATAAATCTGACCGCTAAAACCGCCAATCAAAGCTTGGGCGATCGCCCCAAAAATAGAACTTAAAAACAGTCCTGCAATCACACCCAAATAAACCCACTTAGCCAATTGCGGTTGATTAGATTTTGCTAAAATTGCCAAAACGATTCCCACAACTAGCGTTGCTTCTACTCCTTCCCTTAGAGTAATAATAAAAGTTGGAATTGCTGCGCTAAAATCCATGATTGCTACTTTTTATTCTCGACTGTAATCAAGTTTTGAATCAATTTAAACTCAGATTGAGAAATTACTTTTTTTGTGACTAAATCTTTTGCCACTTTATAGGGTCTACCACCTTGAATGCGCTCAGATAGAGAAGGTTTTGTCCCTGGGAGTTCCAGCTTATCCAGTTCCGCAATTGGTGCAGAATTGATATTGATCTTCACTGTACTCTTAACTGAGCTATTCTCAGATGCAGATTGGGGACTAGGACTATTTCCCCCCATCCCTTCTGGATTATTCGATTGGGAAGAATTTTGTGCACAACTACCCAATAACAAGAAAGTAAAGAGCAATAAAACCGAACTCTGTAAACGAAGGATACTATTTTTCTTCATGAGGATTCCACAATTAGAATTGACAACTGGAGTCGGAGATGCTCCGCTCTAACATCTCTTGACTTATTTGCAAAAACAGTATTAGCTCCAACTTAGTCGCTAAAGCTGCACCGCATTAATTAAAATGTACCATAATTACTGACAAAAATTTGCAAGTGTACGATATTTTATTGAATATTATTCTTAATAGAGGTATTTTGGGTACTATGTTGGTCCGCATCAAGCTGCTAAAATTGACACTGATGCAATTGTGGAAGCAGTGAAATCTCTAGTTAGACAACTTGCACAAGTTTAAGCTTAATGGAATTTAAGAGAGATGGCTTTAATGACCTATTAGACTCAAAGGGATTTCAATCACAAACTCTACCCCTTGACCTGGAGAAGATATACAGCTGAGTTTTCCCCGATGTTTTTCGACTATGATAGAGTAGCTAATGCTCATACCTAAACCTGTCCCTTTACCAACAGAATTGGTAGTAAAGAATGGATCAAATATTCTTTTCTGGACATTTTCATCTATGCTGGGTCCATTATTAGCAATGCGAATAAGGACCTGAGAAGTGGGGGATAGAGAGTTTGACGGGAAAATTTCTTCTGGGTTGTCCCGAAGAGATTGAGATTTAATCTCAGTCCGAATAGTAATTAGACCAGGTTTTTTTGGCGTTTTCCCTTCAGAGTCAGCAGATTGTAACTTATCAATAGCATCAATAGCATTAGTGAGTATATTCATGAATACTTGATTCAGTTGACCAGCATAGCATTCCACTAAAGGAAGGTCGCCATATTCTTTAATTACCTCAATTGCAGAGCGATCGCCATCAGCTTTAAGGCGATGTTGCAAAATCATTAAAGTGCTATCAAGACCTTCGTGAATATCCACCTGCTTGACTTGGGCTTCATCCAAACGAGAGAAATTCCGTAAAGATTTGACAATTTCCCGAATACGTTCGGAGCCTACAGTCATAGAATCGATGATATTAGGTAAGTCTTGGCGAAGAAAATCCAATTCAATTTCTATAGCTTTATCTTGGATTTCTAAAACAGGTTGAGAATAATGTTTTTCATATAGGTGGAGTAATTGCATTATATCCAAAATATATTGTTTGAGATGAATCAAGTTTCCGTGAATGAAATTGACTGGATTATTGACTTCATGAGCAATACCTGCGACTAATTGTCCCAAAGAAGACATTTTCTCGCTTTGGAGTAGTTGAGACTGGGTTTGGTGCAATTCTTTGAGAGTGTTTTCCAGGTCTTTGGTTTGTGTTCGCAGTACATGCTCGATCGCTTGGCGCTCTTTCAGAGATTGGTCTAATAATTCAACATGTTTTTGTGTTTGAGCATAAAGCAAGGATTTTTGTTGGGCGATCGCCTTAGCTATTTGAGATAACTGTATTTGTCGCCATGTGCCAAATACAGCGATGAGCATCAATGTCCCTAAAATTGTCGCCAGTAAATTGAGGGAGTAAAGTGGAGATTCAATAGTCTGCTGGGGAATAACTAAAGCTAGAAACCAATTAGCTTCTTTTAGATGTACATAAGCAACATACTTCCAAGAACCATCTATCTTAAATAACTTGATTTGGTCTTCTCCTTTGAGCATTTGGCGAGCAATATCGGATAAGGAAGAATTCTTAGTTGTGAATAAACTAGAACCAGAGCTTGTTATTGCTCCTTTGATGTTGAGAGCGGGATGAAAAATCACCTCACCGGCTGAGTTGAGAGCAAAAGCGTAGCTACCCTGACCAAATTCCAGGCTTTGTACACCCTGAACAGGCCGATTTATCCCCACAGCACCAGCGACTGCTCCAATGATTTTGCCCGTATCAGATTTAATTGGAGCCACAACAATGATGTGTATACTATTATGTACAGTTTGACTCATAGCTGGGTCGCTAGTGGCAATAAGTCCCTTCATCGCTAACTTAAACCAGGGGCGCTTATTCATTTTTGCTTTGGCTTCCCCCACCTCAGTAGTGAAATAACGTCCATTAGGTAGAGCCATAGTCAGATGCTCATATTCCTTAAGCCTCGTTACCTGGGACTTAAAATAAGGTCCAACTACAGACCAGTTCATAGTTTTTGCTGTAGGTGTATCAGCAATCGTTGATACTTCATTTTTGCATTTTTCTAACCAGTAATCAATCTCGTTTCCACCTTGTTTAACTTTTAGGAGAGCTTGTTCCTCAGAACTTGTAATCAGTAACTTGTAGATAATTCCGTAACTAGTTGTAGCAGCAGCAGCCAATATCAGGACAGTACCCACAAATAAGGTCAGAGTGCTGACCTGAGATTTCTGCCATTTCCGCTGTAGAGCCAAAGGCAGAAATGGCAAGAATCTTTTCTTGATCGCTTTTAACCCAAGCTTTGCATCTTGTTGATGAGTAATTCCTTCTAAATTTGCTTTCACCATATTGCCCAATCTAAACTACTCATCGCTACCTGTGATAGACTCAAACAATAAGTAGCGGAGTCGCTCCGCCTCCGGTAGTAATCTATAAGTACTACTTTCATTTAATCCCTCATTAGCAATTAAGAGTTGAGTTAAATTCAGGAATTTAAAACTCAGTTGAATTCAGGTTAAGCTCTACAGGGGTGTATGATTATAACCATAAACCAAGACTAATTAGGAAAACATCTCCCTTTAGTCGTAGCTGTTGATGGATGCACCGATTTTGTGGAGATATAGTTTAGATGGAGATAAATTAATGGGTTTGGCTGAGTTAAAAATTGTGTTGGTAGAGCCAGCAGGACCCCTAAATTTAGGCTCGATCGCCAGAGTGATGAAAAATTTTGGCTTAAACAAATTGATATTAGTCAATCCTCAGTGCGATCGCACTAGTGAGGAAGCTTTAAAAATGGCAGTTCATGCTAAAGAGGTGTTGGTAGATGCGATAGAAGTAGCTACCTTAACAGAAGCCTTAAAAGGATGCGTGAGAGTCATCGCTACTATTGGTCGAGATTGTAGCTGGGGGATTCCGCTAGAAAACCCCCGGACTACTCTACCATGGCTATTAGCAGAACCCGAAAAACCTGTAGCTCTAATTTTTGGTAGAGAAGACCGAGGACTGAGTAACACAGAATTAAATTATGCCCAAAAGTTGGTTTACATTCCTACGAGTAGCGAATATCCTTCTCTGAACTTAGCTACAGCAGTCGCAGTTTGTTGCTATGAATTGTTTCAATCTGCCGAAATCTCACCACCGCAAACACTTCCCTTAGGGGAAATCGCCCCGATGGAACTAGTGGAGGGATATTACCAGCAATTAGAAGCTTTACTTTTGGCGATCGGCTATATTTATCCACATACCGCTGCTAGTCGCATGGGCAAGTTTCGCCATATGTATAATCGCGCTCATTTGCAAATTAGCGAAGTTGCCATGCTACGGGGAATCTTAAGTCAAATAGAATGGGCGCTGAAAAATCAGAGTCAGCCAGAGGTTCTCTAAAAGCATTTAGTGATTATTAGCCTAAATATACCCGCAATTATTCCCTAAAAGGATGAATATGACTTACACTAAACAAGAAAATATAATCTAAATATAATCTATATGGCGTGAGCCGAACGTCTAGAAATTACGTTGAGTTAGTCACAAGGAGTAGCGGTGTCAGATTCAAGTGACAAACCAATATCCACCCCCCGGCGTCAACCTGTAAAGCGTCGTCAACGTCAACGTCAAATCCCTCAGCCAGGGACCAAGCCAGCCACAGCACTAACCCGATTAAACCCGAGAAGTACAACTAAGCCGCATCCTCCCATACTCCCTCCAAGTCAAGGGATACCGCGTTCTCAGGTGAATATTCCCACATTCAAAAAAGTATCTCCCCAAAAACGTCAAGGTGGAGCTTCCGCTGCCAAATCCAGCAATGTCAATTTAAGAACGGTACGGGTACAAAAACAAGGATTACCCAAAGTTCCCAGATATTATTCCCGCAAAACGAAGTTAAAGCCAATGGCTAGAGCCTTGTTGTATGGCTTACGCTTGGTAATTCTGGGAGTAGGTATGGGAGCGATTGTGGGTACATTGTTATCTGTCTTCGACCCGGCTAACCGCATGAATACTGCTTCCTTACCATCTAATCCGCCTCACTTAGCCGAATCTCCACCCCAACTTAATTCTCGCCCACCTGCGACAACGGCTAATTTGTATCTATCTCAGGAAATTACCCCGTTGAAAATCTCTGTGCAAAATTTGGTTTCCACATACCCCACAATGACACCAGGTGTTTTCTTGCTAGATTTAGATAGCGGTGCTTATATAGATATAAATAGCTCTGTTAGCTTCCCAGCAGCTAGTACGATAAAAATACCCATTTTGATCGCGTTTTTCCAAGATGTAGAAGCAGGGAAAATCCACCTGGATGAAATATTTACTTTACAGCAGGAAATGATTGTTGGTGGTTCGGGAAATTTACAATATAAACCCCCAGGTAGTAAGTTTTCCGCGCTGGAAATTGTCAATAAGATGATTACAATTAGCGACAATACCGCGACCAATATGCTGATCGCCAAACTGGGGGGAAAGGAAGCATTAAATCAACGGTTTCGCAGTTGGGGGTTGGTGACTACAACAATTCGTAATCCCCTCCCAGATTTAGCAGGGACAAATACTACAAGTCCCAGAGAATTAGGAAACTTGCTGGCGATGATCAATCAGGGTGGTTTTGTGAGTATGCGATCGCGTGATTTGATGTTAGATATTATGCGTCGGACGCAGAGAGATAATCTTCTCCCTTCTGGTTTAGGAAATGAAGCGGAAATTTACCATAAAACAGGTGATATTGCTACTTTACTAGCGGACGCAGGTTTAATTGATGTTCCCACAGGAAAACGCTACGTAGCCGCAGTGATGGTCAAACGTCCAAATAATGACCCACTCGCAGAAAAACTAATTAGTGCTATTTCCCAAGTTGCTTATCAACATTTTAGCCAAGTAGCTGTAACTCCTAATATTCCTCCTAATATTTCCTCTAACAACCCGTCTACCAATACTTATCAGCAACCAGTACAGCCTATGGTAGCTCCGTTCATCTCTAATGACACAACAAATTATCAGTCCCCAATCACGACTCCACCACCATGAATTCAGGAGTCAGGAGAAACTTACTAGAGTCTGATATTATCTGGTGAAAAAAATCATAAAAGTATGTCGTAGGGATGAGGAATGTTGAATTTTTCTTTGGCATCCTAGATAATAGAAGTGCGACTATCCATAATTATTTTTGCTCACACTCCCATTATTAATAATATCATAACAGGAGTTAATCTAAGTTTTCAATACCTCTAAAGAATGAGATTTTTTTTGCAAAAAAATCATAAAAGTATGTCGTAGGGATGAGGAATGTTGAATTTTTCTTTGGCATCCTAGATAATAGAAGTGCGACTATCCATAATTATTTTTGCTCACACTCCCATTATTAATAATATCGTACCCGGTATTCCTGGGGATTGACAATACCTCTAAAGAATGAAATTTTTTTTAATCAACAAGCATTTAAGCGGAGTAATGACTTGCACTCCTAACTCCTCCTATATCGCATTCCAGGAAGTTGAGAAATTAGACCCATAAGCTCTAATTGCAATAAAGAGCTAGAAACTAAGCTAGCTTCCATACCTGTTTTTTGGACGATCAAATCAAATGGTGAGATATCGACAGAGAGGATATCTATGACTTTTTGCAATTCTGGCGATAAATCAGGTAAAGATGTTGTGGAAATAGGAGAAATATTAGAACAAACTGGCCTTTCCGCATCTATCTGCGGTATGGCTCCGAGCAATTTTAACAATTCATGCAATTCCTGATGAATTAAACCAGCACCTTGAGAGATCAATTGTAAACACCCTTGAGACGGTTGGTCATCCAATCTTCCTGGGAGCGCATACACATCTCTCCCAAACTCATTCGCATAACTAGCAGTAATCAGCGCGCCAGATTTTATCGGAGCTTCCATCACCAATACTGCTCGACTTAATCCCGCAATAATCCGATTACGACGGGGAAAATTCTGGCGAGTAGGTGGAGTTTTGGCGGGATATTCACTCACGATTAGCCCAGACGTTAAAATCTGCTGATACAAAGAGCGATTTTTTGCTGGATAGATAATATCCAAACCTGTCCCTAAAACAGCAATAGTCCGACCTCCAGCTTTGAGAGTCGCTAGATGAGCTTCCGTGTCAATTCCCTCAGCCATACCAGAAACAACTGTCAAGCCATGTTTGGCTAAAGTGGTACTGATTTGGCGAGTCCAGCGAATTCCATAATCTGAAGGTTGGCGCGTTCCCACAATCCCAATTAAGGTCTTTTGTCCCAGGTTCTCGCTTTGATCAGTGACACCACGATAGTACAAAATTGGCGGTGGACTAGGAATTTCTTGTAACAATTGGGGATAATCGCTATCTGCTGGTGTCCAGAAATGGGGGTTAGTTTGTTGGTGTTGGTCAAATAATTGCTGTGGATTTAATTGCGATCGCTCCTTGACCACTTTTTCCCAAGTTTGAAAACCAAAACCTTCGACTTTGCGTAACTCAGAGGGACTTACTTTCCATGCTACTGCTAAACTCCCAAATTGCTGTTTTAACCTTTGTAGTAGTACTGGACCCACTCCAGGAACTTGCGACCAAGCCAACCAGTACATACGTTCTTCTATCATTGAATAGTCTATAATTACTTAAATTAATCACTTGTTAACTTTCCTATGTCTAAAAAGCCGTCTTCAATCCCTGATCTCAACAATTTCCCACAATCAGACACATGGGACGGAAGAATAGCACAAGTAGCATACCGCTTCAATCGACATTATCAAAATCAAACCGTCGAACTACCTGCAGAAGTTCAAGCTATGCCAATATTTCGGGAATGGAGTACTGGTCTATTAGCTGCGAGAATTGCTTCCCCTTTTTGGGAAATTGCTCAACCCCAGAAAAAACAACATTGTTTGGATATTGGTTGTGGTGTTAGTTTTCTCATCTATCCTTGGCGAGATTGGGAAGCTTTTTTTTATGGACAAGAAGTGAGTAATATCGCTAGAGATACTTTAAATGCTCGAGGTTCACAGTTAAACTCAAAGCTGTTTAAAGGCGTTTTGTTGGGGGGAGCACATGAACTCAAATATCCAGCAAAACAGTTTGACTTGGCGATCGCTACAGGATTTAGCTGCTACTTCCCCATAGATTATTGGCGTTCTGTATTAGAGCAAGTCAAACGGGTATTGAAACCAAATGGACATTTTGTTTTTGACCTACTCAATCCAGAACAACCTCTAGCTGAAGATTGGGCAGTTTTGGAAACCTATTTGGGAACGGAAGTGTTTTTGTCCCCGATCGCCGAATGGGAAAAAATGCTCAAATCTGTAGGAGCGAAAGTGACCCAACGACAATCAGGAGAATTCTTCGAGTTGTACAAAGTGAATTTTTAGCGGTTATTAACCCAGGACAAAATTCACCAACTTCCCTGGAACCACAATCACCTTTTTCACTTCCTTCCCAGAGACATAGCGATCGAAAGCTTCTGACTCACGCGCATATCGTTCTAACTCAGCTTGACTCGCTTGAGATGGGACTTGAATTGCGCCGCGAGTTTTACCCATAATTTGAATCACCAACGTAATTTCGTCAACTACCAAAGCATCTGGGTCAAAAGCCGGCCAATTTTGTCTATGAACTGACTCGCTATTTCCCAACAAATGCCATAACTCATCAGCGATATGGGGAGCAAAGGGTGCGAGTAGCATGACTAAAATTCTCATCCCTTCCCCATAAATTGGTGAATTCTGACAAACTGTATCAGTCAGACCATTACTCAACTTCATCAATTCGGAAATCGCCGTATTGAATTGATAATCACCGACAACATCCTCTGTCACCGATTGAATCGCCAGATGGATTAACCTGCGCAAGTCTTTTTCCGGTTTTGTCAAATTAGCAGTTTGGGGTGGTTTAGAACTTATCCCCCGCACCACATAGTCTGTCACCAATCGCCAAACCCGATTCAAAAACCGAAATTGTCCTTCTACATCCGCTTCATCCCATTCCACATCTTTTTCAGGTGGAGCTTTGAATAAAACAAACATCCGCGCCGTATCAATACCATATTTCGATATCACCTCTTCTGGCGCTACTCCATTCCCTTTAGATTTGGACATCGTAGTGTAGAGACGTTGGAGTGGTTCGCCTGTTTGTGGGTCGCGTGGGTCATTAGCATTGACCAAATGGGAAGGAATCCATTTATCCTTACCACTCTTCTGAGGATTCAGGTAAGTTAAACCCTGTACCATTCCTTGAGTTAACAATCTCAAAAAAGGTTCATCAAAGTCAATCAAACCTCTGTCCCGTAGTACTTTGGTGAAAAAGCGCGAATACAGCAAATGCAAAATCGCATGTTCAATTCCACCCACATACTGGTCGATCGGCATCCAGTTGTTAGTTTTATCCGCATCAAAGATTTTTTCTTGATTCTGAGCATCAGTGAAGCGGAGAAAATACCACGAAGAATCGATAAAAGTGTCCATCGTATCTGTTTCTCGCTTGGCTGGACTCCCACAACTAGTACAAGATACATTCACCCAACTAGCTAATTGAGCTAAAGGAGAACCACCGCGTCCAGTAAATTCGACATTTTCAGGCAATTTCACTGGCAAATCTTGATCGGGAACTGGTACTATACCGCAATCGGGACAATGGATAACTGGGATGGGCGCACCCCAATAACGTTGTCGAGAAATCAGCCAATCCCGCAACCGATATTGGACGCGCAATTTACCAAAACCCTTTTGTTCGGCATATTCTATAATCGCGGTTTTGGCTGCTCCAGAATTCATCCCATTGAATTCACCTGAGTTCACCAAAATTCCGGCTTCTGTATATGCACTTTGTAACACAGCCGCTCCGGCTGCGCCTCCCTCTAAAGGTAGAACTACCACATTAATCGGCAAATTTTTCTGTTGAGCAAACTTAAAATCTCGCATATCATGGGCGGGAACACCCATCACAGCACCGGTTCCATACTCATACAAAACATAATCCGCTATCCAGATGGGTACTTGTTCCCCTGTAAAAGGATTAATTGCTTGACCACCAGTAGGAATCCCCTGTTTCGGCTTATCCTCAGAAGTGCGTTCTAATTCACTTTGATCTGTAACTTGTTGAATAAACGCATTCACTGCTGCGAGATGGTCTGGAGTAGTTACTATCTGTGTTAAAGGATGCTCTGGAGCTAATACCAAATAGCTCACACCATAAACAGTATCTGGACGAGTGGTGTAGACAGCTATTTTTTCCTTCATCCCCACAATAGGAAACTCCAAATAAGCACCTGTGGATTTTCCAATCCAATTGGCTTGCATCAATTTGACCCGTTCTGGCCAATCCGTCAATTTATCCAGGTCAGTGAGCAATTCTTCCGCATAGTCGGTAATCTTCAAAAACCACTGACGTAGGAGTTTGCGTTCTACTTTTGCTCCACTACGCCAAGAACGTCCTTCACTATCAACTTGTTCATTTGCTAATACAGTTTGGTCAATTGGGTCCCAGTTGACTGCTGCTTCTTTTTGATAAGCTAATCCAGCTTGTAAAAATTGTAAGAAAATCCATTGCGTCCACTTGTAATAATCAGGGGAACAAGTAGCAACTTCACAATTCCAATCAATAGACAAACCCAATCGCTGTAATTGCTGGCGCATTTGAGCAATATTTTCATAAGTCCATTGGGACGGGGGAACTCCCCGGTCAATCGCTGCGTTTTCCGCTGGTAGTCCAAAAGCATCCCAACCCATGGGGTGAAGCACCCTATATCCCTGCATCCGCTTAATACGGGCAATTACATCAGTAATTGTATAATTACGGACGTGTCCCATATGCAGACTACCTGATGGATAAGGGAACATGGATAAAGTATAGAATTTTGGTTTGCTTAAATCTTGAGGTGTTTTATCCAAACCAAGTTCTAACCATGTTTTTTGCCATTTTTCCTCAATTGTGGCTGGGTTGTATCGGGAATCCACCAAAACTACTCCTCATTGGATTTATCTCTACTATCATAGTTGTCAAATCAACAATCAAACTTCTAAAAACAATCAAAATTTTCATTTATTTAAAAATAGCCAAATTCTCTCCCGCTACAGCCGCACGGCCATAACGGGAGAGAATATAACACTCAACTTTGTCCTTCCTTCTGAGTGTTTAGAAACAGGAAAGCAACTAAGTTGAATATTTCCTTAATAGTAGATTCTGGAATATAGACACTCCTCTATCTTAGGAATGAGGTTTTTAAATCTTCTCCTCTTCCCAATGAACACTCCAACTGGAACCTTAAAAAATCTAATTACCTGTTAAATTAACTGAGCGATAACTTCAATCACTCTGTTATACGAAAAAATATTCTCCCCCACACCCTACACCCCACACCCTACACCCTTCCTAATTAATTCCCCGATCGCCATCTTGAGTTTTACGAGGAGATTTCACTGGCTTTTGGCGAATGGGAGTTACTGCTGTTTGAGGAATTTCAATCACTGGATTATTAATAGCTACCATCAGAGGTGAAACAATCACTGGTGGCTTTGTTGCTACTTTAGCTACCGATACAGGCTTCGATAGTGGTTTTTGTGCCATTTGCAAATGGGGAGACCTATCAGCAAACAACCCAGATATAGCTGCGATCGCACAAGCAACTGAGATCGCACCACCAATAGCTATTTTCCGGTGGAAACGCCCACGCAAACGAGTTAATAGTTGATCAACTTTACTTTCTGCAGACTGTGAAATTGTGGATATAGGCATGGACTTCATTCCTTGCCTAAGCGCCAGAAGACGTGTATACAGACATTTAAAACCAGGGTCACTACTCAACCACTCCTCTACCTGTTTACGTTCATTAAGTGTCACTTCACCATCCAAGTAAGCACTCAATAATTCAAATCGATCGCGTTTCTCCATATTTTTAATACCCGCTAGTTCATTGGCACTGATCTGCTATTCCCATCCATACAAGCTAATTTTAGCAATTGCTAGGGAAAGAGAGCGTAAAACTGATTTTCAGTATTCATTTTAACGTTTTTACCAAGTTCATGTACGGGTAAACACAACAGATGAAGTAGAAGTTTCCAAGATTTTTTAGGCTATATTGTGATGAAATTTGGTTTTTAGGCACAATTTTTGAATATTTCTTAAATTCTCACATCCATTCACCCAAGGTATTGTAAGTTAAGTATTAAGATAACTTTGCAATTGGGTTTGGAGTCTGGATCTAGCTCTAGCTATTCTAGATTTGACAGTTCCCAAGGAAACGCCAGTGATTTCGGCAATTTCTTCATACGCCATACCCTCAATTTCTCTCAAGATAATGGTAGTACGAAAAACCTCAGGTAAATCAGCGATCGCTACGCGCAATTGTTCATAGAACTCTCTAGTAGTTAGTTCTTCATCTGGTCCTGGTGTATCTCCGGCGATTTCCCAGTCCATATCCCCATCATCTAGAGTCCGAGGAGCATCTAAAGATAAAGGGCTAGCCACCCGTTTGCGTTTGCGTAACTCATCATAAAACAAATTAGTCGCAATCCGACTTAACCAACCCCGAAATTTCACAGGTTCTTGTAGTCGGTGAATATTTCTATAGACTCGAATCCAAACTTCTTGAGCCAAATCAGCTCTGTCAGACCAATCAGGAGCTAAGTGATACAAAACCCTATCCACTTGAGTTTGATAGCGGCGCAAAAGTTCCGTAAAAGCGAGACGGTCTGGACGCAGTCCCATTTGACAGCGCAAAATCAGGTCATGATTTGAGAGTTTATCAACTTGCACCGATGCTTCTAGATAAGTTGCATCAACCGTTGACCAGGATACAGTAATCGATTGATTCATAGATAGTACAGGTTTTCCATCATCCCTAACTATTTGACCGCGTATTTTGGCATAAGTTCCGGGAATTAGGCCAAGATTTAGGGAATTATGCTCTCCTAGAGACCAGACCTAGACTGGATTTCGGTATTTTTCCCAGAAATGGGTTGTCTGAGCATATAATTGATGCTCAAAGGAATTTCCAATAGATCGATCACAACTGACCCCTAACCACTTGACAAAAGCTCATATCTATAAAAAATTATGGAGTATAGGGATAAAACCTCAGCCAACTATGTCAGGGATAAATATATAGGCTATGGCAATGGTAAAAAATGAATCTATAGCTCGCATGGTGATGTTTCTCTGTTTTGGGACGGCAATTTTATCTCTGATTGTTCATTGGCGAACAAGAATAGCCACAGAACATTTAAATCAACCCATATCCACCAGATTAGCAAACCATACTCACAACCCTCAGGAGAATCATTATTTATCCGGTGTATACACCAATAAAGCAGTAGAAATGGGTGAAACCGCATTAGGCGCATCTTTACCATTTTCTTCCCCAAAATTCTCTGCTGTGAACCCACCCGACGATCCCCAGTTAACACCCAACCAAACTCAAGTGGTAGTCAATTTGAGCGATCGCCGTGTGTATGTTTATAAATCTCATGAAGTTATGGCTAGTTACCCAATAGCTGTGGGTAAAAAAGGCTGGGAGACACCAACAGGAGATTTCCAAGTCATGCATATGGAGCAGCATCCTATCTGGCGTCATCCCATCACGGGTAAAGTATTTGAGCCAGGGAGCGATAGCCCTTTAGGAGATAGATGGATCGGTTTCTGGTCAGATGGACGCAACGAAGTTGGTTTCCATGGTACACCCAACATTGACTTGGTGGGAACGGCTGTATCTCATGGTTGTCTGAGAATGCGTAACTCAGATGTGCGGCTGTTATATACCCAAGTTAATCTAGGTACACCAGTAACGGTGCGAAATTAACTCACAGATTAACTATGGAATTGGTTTTTGTTTACGGGAATTAGCCATGATGCGCCAATTCCCCCTTGTTTAAAATATCTACAAAATATCTACTCTTGTTCAATTTTATGAGCGTAGTCTTGCAACAAGTTAGTAACTTGACGCAAAACGTCATTACTAGTGCTTTTACTCAAAACTTGCCTTTCTGGGAAGAAACTGGGGCGGTCTAAATAACGGTCGATCGCTTCAGCCACCTTTTGCGAGATCAAGTCCAGCAGTTCTTTTTCCGCATGTTGGCGTTGGTAACTAGCACCTTCTTCTGTAGTAGCATACAGAGGAGGAAGACGATTGAGAGCATAAGCAGCGATATCTCCTACATCCAGCGAACTTTCGCTAGTAATTGAGATAGCTGCAACTTTAGTAATTGCTTCAGTCAGGACTAACTCTTCCATAAGGTTAATAAACTGTTTGCGAGCTAATGCTACTACATCACCAGTTAGTAAAGCGCCCATTAACCTATCTAGGGACATATATTCTTCAATTGAAAGAGCCGAAGCGTTATCACAAATCCGCCCCACTTCTGCTTCCATAGCTGGTGTCAGATAACCATTCTGGAGGGCTTCTTCAACAATTTTTTCGATAGTCATATTCTCTCACCATTCAATCTGAGCCGCAACAAGCAAGGTAGTAAAAACACCAATTCAATTTATTTTGTCTATTTTTTGGGTACAAGTTACCCTGTCAGGAGTGTAGATTTCATCAATACCAAGTTGTAATATACAGTATATAAGTCAAGATTTTCCATCTGAAATAACTAGAAGCGATTGTTTACACACCAAATAATTAATCATCTGAGTTGGTGATGATTTCGGATCAAATGACTTACTATTTGGGCTAACCAACCCCAAAAAACAGAAAAACGGGGGAACAGTAGGCATCTTTATCGCTAAAAACTGCACTTCAGAGAATAGATGTAGGATAAGCTACACCAACCATCCAGTTAAAAATCATAGACTCAGATGTTCCTACCTTTACCTTTACCATGTGAAATCAGCCATGCGTAAGTTAGGTCTAGTGATGATGATTGCCTCTTTTTTACCTTGGATGGCTATTTTCTTGATTGTGCCATTTTTGTCGCTTTCTCTATCCTCAAAGGCCTTACTAGTAACAGCATTAATCATTAGTGGGGAAATTTTGTTTTGGTTGGGTGTACTGCTAGTGGGAAAGGTAGTATTCCAGCAATATCGGCGCTATTTTAATCCACATTTTCTCAGAATCCAACTCCAGAAAATCTGGCGTCGGCGAAAATAGAGATTATGTTTCCTGAATTTGCAGACGAATATTATGTTCTGTGGTTCCACTCAGTTGTAGTTCCATGATTTCGCTCCCTAAGGGTTCTATACAACTGAGTAGTGACCGTAGGTTAGGTGTACTCGCACCGGTATCCACATACAACCTATCCGCTAAGTTACCGATCCGCTTCCAGGTCATATACAATTTAGCGATTGTTTGTTCCATACTAGATGCTTGATTAACTAAATCAGCGGCGATATTCAAACAACCTACTCTCTGAGCTTCTTCTAAAGCAGTTTCAATATCTACCTCTTCTCTAATTAAGGCTTGGACTTGTGCAGCAGATTTAAGATACTTCGCCAATTGACGCGCATCAGTTGTGGCTTGTCTAACCGTATCCAAATTGGGATTAGCAGCTATTTCCTTCTGTAAAGTATTTTGGTGCAAAGTCGGCAGTTTCCCCATTTCTTTCACCAGAGGAGCAATGTAGCGTGGTGGTAAACTGTTATCTGCGGCTTTGACCTTAAGTTCGTCTGGTAAGAGGTCAGAAGACATAGAGGTCCATTCATCAGTGAGTTGACGCACTTCCCGCCTGGTAATGCGATCGCCCCTCTGAGCGGCTTCACTCACCATCTGTTGTACTTCTGGAGTAGCTTTAGAGGTTTCGATAAATGCCCGTTTACTAAAGTTATTCACTGCATTGGGGTCAAGTTTACCATCTTCGATCAAAGTATCCGCACTATTTGCCAGTTGAATCCAGCTATAAGCTTGGCTTTTAGAAAGTTCTCGTTCTTTCAACCACTTGAGAAATCCAGTCCCTCTACCATCACCGCCTTTTTTTTCGCGGTCACGCACAGTCCGTAAAATTCGCCCTCGCCAGATGTCGGTTTGTAAATCGAAGCGATCGCACACCTGCCAAGCCACATCCAGTTGCTGCAAAAAATCAAACTCAGAAATCTGTTCATCTTCCGGGTCTGGTAGTTGAAAATCCAAGTCTACTGGCTGTTGCAGTGCGGCAGCAATGTCATCAAAAGAATCAGTATCTTGCACAATAAAATAACTAAATTTAGTTTAGCGATCGTCGCATTATTATGACATAATTTGGGGAACAGGGAACAGGGAACAGGGAACAGCAAGAAAACCTGCCCGAATTTTGGCTCTAGAACAACTAAATTTATTTATGACAAGAAATAAAAACATTTTTTCGAGATGTGCAGCGCAAGAAGAAATACTTCCTTATACAAATTCCCTAAGTTTAATTATGGTGATTTTCCTGTTTCCTGTTCCCTGTTCCCCGTTCCCTGTTCCCTCTTACTCAAATACCACCGTCTTATTCCCATAGACTAAGACCCGATTTTCTAGGTGCGATCGTACCGCCCTAGCCAAGACAACTCTTTCCAAATCCTTACCTTTTCTCACCAAATCTGCAATTTCATCCCGGTGACTCACCCGAATCACATCCTGTTGAATAATTGGACCTGCATCTAACTCAGATGTAATATAGTGTGCAGTCGCTCCAATAATTTTTACACCTCTATCAAAAGCTTGATGATAGGGATTAGCACCAATAAAAGCTGGTAAAAATGAATGATGTATATTGATAATCTGGGGGAAATGCTGAATAAGGTTGGGACTGACAATCTGCATATATTTTGCTAGGATAACCAAGTCAATTTGATACTCTTGGAGTATTTTTAATTGCTTGTTTTCCTGCTCTAGTTTATTTTCTTTAGCGATAGGGACGCAATAGTAGTCAATCCCAAATTGTTCTGCTATAATTTGCAGATAAGGATGGTTACTCATCACCAAAGGGATATCGCATCTAAACTCATGAGCGCGGTGTCGCCAAAGCAAATCAACTAAACAATGGTCTTGACGACTTACCCAAATAGCTACACGGGGGATAGTATCAGAAAAATGTAATTCCCACTTAGCACCTAAGGGCTGACTAATAGCATTAAATGCTGGACTAATTAAATCACGGGGTAAACTAAACCCATCTAGTTGCCATTCTATGCGAGTCAGAAATAAACCAGCCGTAAAATCTGTATGCTGGTCTGCATGAATAATATTACCGCCGTTAGCATAAATAAAGTTGGCAAATTTTGCTACTAATCCGCGTTGGTCGGGACAGGAAATGAGTAATGTGGCTGTGGAATTTATCATATCCATGGGGATTTTAGTACTTATAGGTTATATATGTAGAATAAGCTTGAGGTACTATATTAATTGATCTAATTAAAAAATAAAACTTACCTTAAGTTATAGTCTCAAGGAGATTGTGCCGATGAGTAGTCATGGTAATGACTGCCAGAAAAATCTAGATTTTAGGGTTAAAACCCAAAGTTTCGCCGAAACAGTGGATTTAGGTTACAAGATCGGCACATTACTGAGTCCTGGTGATGTAATTTCTATAACAGGTGAGTTAGGTGCTGGTAAAACCCAACTTTCTAAAGGGATAGCCTATGGCTTAGATGTTGCAGATCATGAATATGTAAATAGTCCAGCCTATGATTTGATCCATGAATATCAAGGTAGACTAGCAGTGTATCATATGGATTTCTACAGATTAGAAATTTTGGCAGCAGAAGATTTATTATGGATGGACGAATATCTCAACGGTGAAGGAGTCTGTCTGATAGAATGGGGGGGTAAATTCATTCAACAACTTTGTCAAAACTACTTAAAAGTAGGTATCAATTTTGTCAATGGAGAAAATCAAAGAGAAATAAATATAACAGCTATGGGAACAAGATATAAAAATATTATTCAAGGTTTAAAACAGCAATGCTAGTTCTGGGAATTAACACCTCCAGCGATCTAGGTTCTGTCGGTGTAATCAAAGAAGATTTATTACTAGGGGAATTAGCTCTCAAAGGCAATCAATTACAGAACACTATTGTCATGATTGACTTTTTACTCAGCAATAATCAGCTGAATATCCAAGATATTGATTTATTTACAGTCGTCTTGGGTCCAGGTTCTTGGAGTGGTTTGAGAGTTGGTGTCACTACAGCTAAATCCTTAGCACATGCGCTAAATAAGCCTGTAGTTGGTGTATCTTCTCTGGATATGCTCGCATATAAATTCCGGTTTACAGACAAACTAGTTTATCCCTGTTTGGATGCTAAAAATAATCAAGTTATTTTTGCTGAGTACAATTGTCAAGGGGAAATTCCTCAACGGTTAGGAGAATATAAGCTAGATAGTTTTGATAATTTTTTATCCCAGATTAAGGTACTATCAATTGTAACTGGAGATGCGGGTTTAAAGTACCGAAAAGAATTAATTTGTCAATGGGGAAACCAAATTGCGATTTCTCCTTTTTTAGCGAGTCAGATTCAAGGGAGTTTTGTCGCCGCAGCCGGACTTAGCCGTTATCTCAAATCTGGTGCTGATGACAATTTTTCCTTAACTCCCTTGTACTTACAAAAAACAGCAGCCGAAATAAATTCACATAACCCCTTAAAATAAATGAATGTTTTACTTATATATCCCCTGTTTCCCAAAAGTTTTTGGTCTTTTGAAAAAACTTTAGCTTTGCTAGATAGAAAAGCAATGTTACCACCTTTGGGTTTGGTGACAGTAGCTGCAATTTTACCCCAAGAATGGAATTTTAAACTGGTAGACCGGAATATTCGCCAAATTACGGAAGCGGAATGGGCTTGGGCGGATCTGGTAATTTTGTCGGCGATGATTGTACAAAAGGAAGATTTGCTGGCTCAAATTCAGGAAGCGAAGCGTCGGGGTAAGTCGGTGGGGGTAGGTGGACCTTATGCAACAGCTTTACCCCAGGAAGTTACGGAGGTAGGAACAGATTATTTGATTTTGGATGAAGGGGAAATTACTTTACCTTTATTTGTAGAGGCGATCGCCCGTGGGGAAACTCAGGGGATATTCCGTTCTGGTGGTGAAAAACCAGATGTGAGTAAAACCCCAATTCCTCGCTTTGACTTGCTGGAGTTTGATGCTTATGCGGAAATGTCAGTACAATTTTCCCGTGGTTGTCCCTTCCAGTGTGAGTTCTGCGATATTATTGTGCTCTACGGTCGCAAACCCCGTACCAAAACCCCAGCACAACTGCTAGCAGAACTTGATTATCTTTACGAATTAGGTTGGCGACGCAGTATTTTCATGGTAGATGATAACTTTATTGGGAATAAGCGTAATGTAAAGTTATTCCTGAAAGAACTTCAACCTTGGATGGTTGCACATCACTATCCTTTTTCCTTTGCTACAGAAGCTTCTATTGACTTAGCCCAAGACCAAGAATTGATGGATGCGATGGTCAGGTGTAATTTTGGGGCTGTGTTCTTGGGTATTGAAACCCCTGACGAAGAAAGCCTGGCTTTCACTCAAAAATACCAAAATACGCGAGATTCCTTGAGCGAAGCTGTAAATAGAATTACGCGTTCTGGGTTGCGAGTCATGGCTGGTTTTATTATTGGATTTGATGGCGAAAAATCGGGTGCTGGTGAGAGAATCGTCAAATTTGTGGAACAGACATCGATTCCCACTGCTTTATTTAGTATGCTCCAAGCCCTTCCTGACACAGCATTATGGCATAGATTAGCCAAGGAAAACAGACTGCGCAGTAAATCTGCTAATATCAACCAAACCACATTAATGAACTTTGTTCCTACAAGACCCTTAGCAGAAATCGCCAGTGAATTTGTAGAAGCGTTTTGGGAACTATATGAGCCATCACGATTTTTAGACCGAGCTTACCGTCACTACCGAATTTTGGGTGAAGCGACTTATCCAAAAAAGGGCAAAGGGGCGAAAAAACCATTGAATTGGAAGGTATTGCGAGCGTTGTTGATTATCTGTTGGCGACAAGGTGTATTACGTCAAACTCGATGGCAATTTTGGCGCAATCTGTGGAATATGTACAAATATAATCCTGGTGGAATCAGCAGTTATTTAGCTGTTTGCGCTCAAATTGAGCATTTCTTGGAATATCGTCAGATTGTGCGGGACGAAATTGAGGCTCAGGTAGCTGAGTTTTTAGCAGCAGAAGCAGCGGTACAGGTTGAAGAAGTGAAATTGGAGGCGTTAGTTTAGGGAATTGCTAGAGAATATCTGAGGAGGAATAGTAAATAAATATTTTCTAAATGTTTTCTCTATCTCCTCAGCATTCAATTCCTATATGTGAGTATTTTCTTGATTTTCTATGGCTCTAATTTGCAATTGTTGTACCTGTTCAAGTGTTAAACCAGTAACTTTGGCAATTATTTCCAGAGATAAACCTTCTTTGAGCATACTAACAGCACAAAGGCAAATTCTTTCCTGAAATTCTTCCCGCACTTCTTCTACTAACAATTGATAAGTTACTGACTCGCGCATAATATCTCTCCGCAGTAAACGTTGAACTACTTCTTTTTTTAATACTAACCCAGCTAAAATGAATGTGGATGAAGCTATGTTACTTTGCATTCGTTTGTCGGTGATAGCATTAATTGCGGTTGCAACTTGCTGTAACGTGTTAGTTGGGTTACTAGTATTGCTTAAAACTGCAAGTGGCAATAAACCAGGGGTTTGCAAAAAGATTTCTGTTGGTTGTTCCCATAAACGAACTACTTGGAAGCGATGGAATGTATCCTCTAGAGAAAACGTAGTTTGCTGAACTTTCGCAGAATTTGTTTTTTGTAAATAGATGACTATTTGCAGCATCCGTTTTTTTGGGAACTTTCGATGTCCCCTAACCCGGTAGCCTAGCATACGGAAGGGTATATCGTCATCGGGCTGAGTTTGAAACTCTATATGGAGGATAAGATCCTTAGATTGTTGTAGGATAATAGCATCGGCGCGAATTGGTTCCAAGGACAGTTCTTTGGGACTTAGTTCAGTTAGGGCGATTGGTTCACCTAACAACCGCCCCACCGGAGGTAGCGTAAAATCAATTTTCAAAAGGAATTTACAAGTAAAAACCTCAGAGACTATTTAGTGATAATTTGTTATCATCATGAATAGTAGGAGAGTTCAATGCCCTATGACTACTAAGATTACCCTTACTTTACCAGATGATATCTACAAAAAAGCTGAAAATTTTGCCCAATTAACTAACCGTGATATAAATGATATTTTAACACAAGTAATTACTATTTCTTTATCTCCTATATCTTCCCAGCCTATATCGACTAAAAGTTCAGAGAATAACTCTGCTAGCTCCATATCTATTAAATCCCTGTCTGATGAAGAAGTTGTTGCTCTTACAGAATCAGAGATGGAACCAGAACAAGATCAAAGATTGAGCGAATTACTATATAACCAACAAGCAGGGACACTTGGAAGCACGGAGCATTCTGAACTTACCTTTCTCATGTAGATCTACCAAGAAAAATTATTAATTAAAGCACAAGCTTTACACGAGGCTGTTGAGCGACGATTGCGACAACCTTTAGTCCCATGAACTCAGGCTCAATATCAAACACATTGAAAGCAAAAGTCCGTATAGTTTAGATTATGACACAATATTAGGACTCAAATACCTCATCTAACTTGAAAACCGTAGTTTTTCCTCCTCAGTATCAAAAGGAATTGTATTATGAGTTCAACATTAAATGTGATGGTAACGTTCTATGGTTGGCCCGATAACGATCCACCAAGCAATCTCATTGCCTATCCAAAGTCTGATTATCCGTCGTGCGTCCACAATCAAGCAGGAGGTAATGGAACCTACGAAGATCCGATTACCGTGGCGGTAATAACGAAGGATAATGGAGGTAATTGGGAACCCGGTACTCGGATGTATGTGCCTTCTCTGAAAAAATACTTCGTTGTGGAAGACGAGTGTGCAGAAGGGTGTAAAAACGCCCAAATTGATGTATGGATGGAAAGTAATGCTGATAATGATGGCGAAGCAGTAGATCAATGCGAGAGAGCATGGACATTAGATGAGTCCGAAGTTGAGATTAATCCAGCCAATAATCACGAAGTTGACACCACACCATTTTTCGATACTATTAATAATATATGTAATCAGCGATAGGTTCGTAATCAAATCAAGTATCGCTAAGGTTATCTGGCAATTCTATAGACTGCTCACTAATGATTTTGTGGAGAAACTCGCGAGTAGTGATGGACTAAGTTTAAAATATCTTAATTACTTTATTTGATTATTTTTCTGCATTGATGTTCAGCAAAAATAGACTATCTCATAAATCCTTAAGTGCTATTCTCCTGACCCTGACAATTCAATTTGCTGGGTGTAACAACCGCACCGTGATGAATACAACAGTAAGTCAAGCAACTACAATGAATAGAAATCTACCTCTAGTTGTTGTTACTACCAGTATACTCTGTGATTTAACCAAACAGGTAGCCGAGCAGAATATTGATCTTGTATGCTTAATCCCTCCTAGCATCGAACCAGGTAGTTATCGACCATTACATCAAGATATACAAACTCTGAAAGCAGCCGATCTGATTTTATATCAAGGCTATAACTTGGAAACCAGGTTAATCAAAGCTATCAAAACAATCAAAAATTCTGCACCCAAAATAGCTGTCAGTCAACGGGCTGTACCTTATCCCCAAAAATTGCAGCTACATGGGAATAAATTTATTGAACCGCATATTTGGCATAATGCTAAAAATACGATAAAAATGGTACAGGTAATTAGCAATAGCTTGAGTAAGTTAACACCTATAAATGCCAAAGTATATCATCAGAATTCTCTACAAATTACATCAGAACTGAATCAACTCCATCTCTGGATAAAATCTAGAATTGCGAGTATTCCTAATCACAACCGTCAACTATTTACATATCACGATGCCATGACTTACTATGTCAAAGCATACGGTCTTGACTATAGTGGACTTAATAAAACGTTAGCCAAGAATATGCGAACAAGCAAAGTTTCTATAATCTTTAATGATATAAATGCTAATCCAAATTTTCTCAAACCTATGGCGCGAGAAATAAATGCTAAAATATTCCCCAGACCACTTTATATTAGTAATCTGGGTGAACCTGGTAGTGATGGAGAAACCTATCAGAAGATGATGGATACAAATACGCGGAATATTGTAGAAGGACTTGGTGGAACTTATTTGAAGTTTCAACCGAAAGCTTATAGCTCAACTAATTGAGATTACCATTGTCCTACTCTATTTTCATCCCAAATTTCCAGCTCTAAATTTCGCAGATAGGTCAACCCATCCTGAATTTGGTTTTCTGTTCCTTGTAAATCTAAGTCAAACCAACCACCTCCTACTGCGTCAGCAGCTAGAAGAGCAGCTCTAATATTGACTGTCAAACCGTAATCAGAGATTAAATGAGAAATAACAGGCTCCTGATGATATTCGTGCTCGATTTTGAGGCGAATTCGTTTATTCTGTAGATCGCTATTAGCCATATAAACCCCCTACAAAGTGATAAGTCTATTTTATTCAACCTCTTTAATTTGGGTTTTCCGTTCCAGAATCTCTTTCAATACCAAAGTTACGACTGCTAATAATCCTAGCAATACAGCTGCTGAAAAAGCAGCTTCTGTTTCATACTGCTTGTAAGCTTCTTCTACGAACAGGGGTAAGCTCTGGGTTTTATTGGCGATGTTACCCGATACGACTGAAACCGCGCCAAATTCACCCATGGCTCTAGCATTGGTTAAAATTACACCATAGAGTAATCCCCAACGAATACTGGGTAAGGTAACACGCCAAAATATTTGCCAATCGTGCGCTCCCAATGTTTTAGCAGCTTCTTCTTGCTCTTTACCAAATTCTTCTAGGACGGGAATTACTTCTCTAGCGACAAAAGGCATACTGACAAATGCTGTAGCTAAGATCATCCCTGGTAAGGAAAAGACTATTTGGATATTATGTGCTTCGAGCCATGGTCCGAACCATCCCTGTCTTCCATAAAGTAGGACAATCATTAATCCAGCAACTACTGGTGAGATGGAGAAGGGTAGGTCAATAATGCTGAGGATTATGGCTCGTCCAGGGATTTTATGACGAGCGATCGCCCAAGCTGCGCATAATCCAAATATAGTATTTACAGGTACGGCAATTACAGCCAAGATCAATGTTAGTCCAGCTGCGTGAAGAAATTCTGGTTGGGTGAGATTGGATAAAAATGGTGTTGCGCCTTTTTTGAAGGCTTGGATGACTACGTTCAGCGCGGGAATATATTGGACTAGGGCGAGATAGGCGATCGCCACGAAAATTAAAACTGTTGGTACCCAACTTTTTTGCTGGCGATTAGTTGATTTATCTGTTGTCATATCTTCTTGACCAAGCTTGGAGGAAATTGATAGCTAGGAGTAATACTAGAGAGATGGCGAGCAAAACCACACCAATAACAGTTGCGCCAGAATAGTCATATTGTTCTAGACGCTGGAAAATCAGTACAGGTGCGATCAAGTCTTTAAATGGTGTATTAGAAGAAATAATTACAGTTGAACCATACTCCCCTACCGCACGGGAAAAACCTAGAGCTACACCAGTCAAAATTGTGGGAAACAAAGGCGGTAAAATCACCTTCCAGAAAGTTTGCCATTGAGAAGCGCCTAAGCACCAAGCAGCTTCTTCAATTTCCTCTTCCATTTCCTGAAGTACAGGTTGTACCGTGCGCACAACAAAAGGTAGGGAAATAAAAATCATGGCGACACATACACCTAAACGGGTGAACGAAACTTTAATCCCTAAAGGTGCTAGTAGTGAACCAATCCAACCGTTATCACTGTAAACAGTGGCCAAAGTTAAACCTGCGACTGATGTTGGTAAAGCAAATGGTAAATCTACGGTAGCATCAACTAGACGTTTTAAGGGAAAGTCATAGCGGACTAAGACCCAAGCGATCAAGGTTCCGAATAGACCATTTAGCAAAGCGGCGAATAAGGAAGTAACAAAAGTAACGTTATAAGTTGCTAATGCTAAGGGATTGGTAGCTATTTCCCAAAACTTAGCTGGCGGTTCTGTACTGGCTTTCAGGAACATGGCTGCTAAGGGAAGGAATAGCATCACACTTAGATAAATGAGAGTAATCCGCCAAGTCCAAGGAAGATGAATCAGACTATCAAGAAATACCTTCCAAACAGGAGGTTTGAGATTATTTGGTTCAGTCAAGGATGCATTCATAAAAAATCTTAAACTACTTACTTAAACTACTTACATGGGAGCCGAGGGAAGCTGAAGTTCAATACCTAATTTGTTCCCTAAATCTATAGTTTTACTAGCAAAATCTGTAATACCTGCAATGGGAGTAGCAATCATTGTACCAGCAGTTATTAAAGCCGTGAGGCGCTTTTTCAAATTTCTATCTGTCAGCAGAATCGAGCGTGTCTTTAGACCTGAGAGTGTCAATTAGAAGAGAGTTGTTTGCAGCATAGTCCACAAGCCAATATTCCATAATCCCTATGTCTTCATAGTCCCTAAACTTGTCGTAGTAATCATCTCGCCAATTAGTAAGGCAGTGCGTTGGACGGGTTTCCCGGCTTGAAGCAACTGCCGTACTTACGACTTCAACCACTTTAGGAATGCGAAATGGAAGTCCCATTTGCGAGCATTGAACAGCTATCTGTGCGACTAAAAATCCAACTACATTCTCATGTGCGCCATTTGGGGGTGGCATTTCTACAATAACTCCTTTATAAAGTTCGTATCGCACGCACCCCATCTGAGGGATACCATTCGATAAAATTTTCAAAGGTGACTAACTTGGGTAGGGTTTGAGTCATCGTTACTACCTCTACATATTTTTAACTATAGCATTTAGCTAAAAAGGTAAACAGGAATGCCAAACCGTTTATCCTGTGAGCGATACGTTAAAAAAGCCTTTTGGGAAATCGGGAAGGAATTTTTAGTTCTGATTGTTTTTGCCAACCCTTTGAGAAAAGGCAGTAACGCTTTTTAAAACTCCAGTTCTGGAAAGAGTTCTGCTACAGCTAACGAAAAGCCAGGAACAATTTCTTCTCCATTGAGAGAGTCTTCTAATCGCAACAAGCGATTGGGACTAGGGCTATGCTAGACTAGCACATATTTTTCATCGGGATGAATTACCCAAACAAGGCGGGTTCCGTTTTCAAAAAACTCCACAATCTTGTCGTGAATCTCCTCCACTGTATTGCTAGGAGAAAGAATTTCCACAGCCAAATCTGGAGAACCTTGGAAATAGCCTTTTGGTAATCATTTCCAGCCTTGGAACCGTTCTTTAGCAATGTAAGATACATCCGGCGATCGCTTATTACCTGACTTCATCGCAAAAGCTGTACTGGAGTCACAGATCGCACCTAGTTTGTGAGAACGGACATATAATGACAAACTTCCCCCTAGAAAGCTGCCAATTTCCCCATGTTCCATTCCCGCATTACCCAGATTTATCAGTTCCCCATTTACTAATTCATAGCGTCCACCCTTTGACAACGCCATGAACTCTTCATCCGTCCAAATTTTCTCTGAGGTTGATGCGATCGCCATTTCTGGATACCTCCATACTTTGAAAGATATGCTCCACCTTAAATCTATACCATAATCACTAAGCGCCTGGTGAAATCATGAGTAGCAATGATAAAAGCCGCAATTCCCCGGATGGATTAGATCCAAGAATCTGGAGGGTCGCCACAGTTGTATTTGTCGGACCTTTTATGACACAACTGGATTCGACAGTAGTGAATGTCTCACTTTCCGCCATTTCTCACGGACTTCATGCGTCGATCGCAACTACGCAGTGGATCATCAGTGGCTATTTGCTCGCGCTAGTGCTTATGTTACCTCTAAATGGCTGGCTTGTGGACTACGTGGGAGCGAAACGGCTTTACTTAGGGTGTTTTTCTGTGTTTACCCTTGCTTCGATGCTGTGTGGTGCTGCGCAGACAATAAATGAATTGATTGGAGCACGTCTGATCCAAGGAATGGCGGGTGGGCTAATGGCTCCCATGGCCCAGATGATGATTGCTAAAGTGGCAGGGCGACATATGGCTTATGTCATGGGTTATACAGCCGTACCCACTTTAATCGCTCCAATTCTGGGTTCAGTCGTAGCAGGGGTGATCTTGAAATATGGAGACTGGCCCTGGCTTTTTTATCTCAACTTGCCAATGGGTATTTTAGGGGTTCTGTTAGCAGCTTATCTGCTTCCAGGTGATAAAGCTGCTATACAAAAACGTTTTTTCGATCTCTTCGGCTTCTTGCTGATCTCGCCGGCTTTGGTATGCCTTCTTTATGGGATACAAAATGCGACACATTTTGATGGAGCTTTAACTTTGCTCGTAGGTGCGATTTTGATGTCTGCTTTTATTTGGCACGCAATGCAAAAGAAAAATGCAGCACTAATCGATCTTAGACTCTTCAAGAATCGCATTTTTTCAACTGCGGCGATAACCCAATTCCTTGCCAATGGAGTATTTTATGCAAAACAGTTTCTTGTTCCTCTTTACTTAATCTCAGGTTGCGCCCTATCTGTGACAACAGCGGGTTGGATGATGGCAGCTACCGGGTTGGGGATGATGTGCTCATTTCCGCTGATGGGATTTTTGACCGAGCGATTTGGCTGTCGAGTGGTTTCATCCAGTGGCGTTATTTTATCTCTTGTGGGGATGTTTCCCTTTCTCTGGATGACCCAGAACCAGTTTTCGCCCGCACTGACAGTCATGAGTTTGCTTATTGCTGGTATTGGACAGGGTACGATCAGTATCCCCTCAATATCGGCAGCATATGCGTCGGTTCCGAAAGAGCAGCTGGCGATCGCGACTACAGCGATTAATATTGTCCAGAGATTGGGCGGACCACTTGCAGTAACCTCCATATCCGTTGTTATATCGGTTTCAACATTTCACTCTCAGGATTCTAGACTCCACCCGTTTATGATAGCCTTTGTATTCCTAACCGGGCTTCATTTGCCTTTGTTGGGTGCAGCTTACCGCCTTCCACAGCTTATACATCAAAAAAAATGATTAACTATGTTTAATTCTCTCAGGTAGATTTCTCGGTGGAATAGACCGTCCTTGGTAAAACCGTTGTTCCAACTTACCTAAATGTCAGTTAGTCCAAACTCCAGTATTATTGCTAGGAAAAATACTATTTTTTAGTAAAATTTAGTATCAAAAAATATACTCTTGACAAAATATTTTGATTTAGGTACTATTTTAAACAAATATAATGGCTCTCTATTTATGATAAAACGTCTCCAGTTAGATTCCCTCAGTACTCACAAACGTAAAATCAAGCTTAATTAAATGATATCGCCGCTAGATAAAGTAGCAAAACCTATAGCCAAGTCAGTTTGTACGGTAATCAAATATTTTAATTTCCCAATTTTGAGATTTCAAGAGGATAAAATAGAGGAATATCATCCTAAAGAGAGAGGAGCTACTCTATTCTAGAATCTACTATTAAGGAAATATTCGACATATCTCCTCTCCCGAACTTGCTTACAGGAGAGAGAACAGCCGAATGTGAAATTCTCCCCGGTTGTAGCCGTGCGGCTATGACAGGGGAGAATTTTGCTATTTTTAAGGATTTAGTGAATTTTATTCTTTAATTCCCCTACACCCTACACCCTACTTACACATGTCCTGGTTATCACTATTGCAAGAACATCGAGCGATCGCTGTAATTCGCGCTCCGAAAAAATCATTAGGGGAGCAAATGGCTCTAGCCGTAGCGTCTGGAGGAATGCGCCTGATTGAAATTACCTGGAATAGCGATGGTGCAGCTGAATTAATTAATCAACTGCGTTGCCAATTGCCTGACTGTGTAATCGGTACAGGGACATTATTTAATGTGGATGAATTGAAAATGGCGATCGCTTGTGGAGCGGAATTTCTCTTCACACCCCATACCGATCCAGAGATGATCCGAGCAGCAGTAGTGAGAGATATTCCCATTATTCCTGGTGCGCTTACGCCTACAGAAATTATGCTTGCTTGGCAGAGAGGCGCAAGTTCTGTAAAAGTGTTTCCTGTGGAAGCTCTGGGAGGAGCGACTTATATCAAAAGTTTGCATTCTGGTCCTATGGCAGAAATTCCTTTAATTCCCACAGGAGGAGTTACCCTAGAAAACGCCCAAGAATTTTTACAAGCAGGAGCAGTAGCAGTAGGTTTAAGTAGCGAGTTATTTCCTCAAAATTGGCTAAGTACTGGTAATTGGGCAGCGATCGCCCACAAAGCCCAAAATCTAACGGGAAAGTTAAATTATTAACTGGAAATTTTTAAATAAGCTTAACGGTACTGCAATATAAGAACATGTAACTAAAAAATATTCGCATAATTTCAGAAGGTGATTGCATTATGCCTACCCGTAGATATAGTGGTTTAATGCCTTATGCTGGGACTTTTTTCACAAGTGTCGCATTAGTGTTGATGAGTTTCAATTCTGGGTCATTACTGACCACATCTGACCCTAAATTTGCTGGAGCTAATACAGCATCACTAGCTCAAGGTGTATCTGTAACTAAACAGAAAACAATACACCACAATAAGTGGATTGAAATTATCTTATCTCAGCAAAAACTCTTAGCTCGGGAAGATAAAAAGATCGTTTCTTCCTATCGCATTTCCACAGGTAAGCGCGGAACTCCTACACCTACTGGTAACTTTGAAATTAATAGCAAATATCGCATCAACCGAATGCGCGGTAAGAATTATGATATACCTGATGTACCATACGCTATGTATTTTTACGGTGCCTATGCCATTCATGGTGCTTACTGGCATCGAAGATTTGGCACTCCAGTTAGCCACGGTTGTGTAAATCTACCCGTGAGACAAGCAAGAAAATTATACAACTGGGCTGCAATAGGAACAAAAGTGGTGATTCGCAGGTAAGAGGGAACAGGGAACAGGGAACAGGGAACAGTAAAATCCTCATAATCAAATTTCCTCTGCTCCTCTGCTCCCCGTACTCTATACCGCTGCGAAGTAAACTTTCGACTTAACTGGGTCGGGAATCATTGTTTTATCACCTGGTTGCCAACCGGCTGGGCAAACTTCGTCAGGATGAGATTGAACATGTTGAATGGCTTGTAATGTGCGCAAGGTTTCCTCAACACTACGACCAAAAGCCAAGTTATTGATAGTAGCATGTTGGAGAACACCATCTTTATCAATGATGAATAGACCACGCAGAGCAATACCAGCTCCTGGATCTAGTACATTATAAGCAGCACTAATTTCTTTCTTAATGTCAGAAATTAGCGGATAATTTAAATCGCCAACACCACCAGATTTGCGATCTGTTTGTATCCAAGCTAGGTGGGAAAACTCGCTATCAACGGATACGCCAAGGACTTCAGTACTTAGTTTCTTGAATTCTTCGTAGCGATCGCTAAATGCTGTGATTTCTGTGGGGCAAACAAAGGTAAAGTCTAGAGGGTAGAAAAACAAAACAACATACTTACCACGATAGTCGGAAAGTTGGATACTTTTAAATTCCTGATCTACTACGGCTGTTGCTGTAAAGTCTGGTGCCTGCTGACCAACGCGGAGGCTACCTTCTGTTCCGTAAGTTAGGGTCATTAACCTAATTCTCCTTCAGTTTATATCCATGTTTTTAGCGTCGAAAGTTGGATGAGACAAAACTCACCGATTTACGCTTTCACAGTTTAATTATGATCTGTTCCGACTATATCATAGTCATAACGATTCTGAGTAAAAATGTCTGATCTAGATACAAGAGAATGGTTACTCACAAATGGCTTGGGTGGTTTTGCTAGTGGTACGGTTTCTGACCTGAGAACAAGAACTTATCATGGTTGGTTATTTCATGCCGCAAATCCACCATCTGGGCGAAAACTATTGCTGTCTCATCTAGAAGCTAGTTTAGAAATAGAGGAACAAAACATAGCTTTAGGAACCAATGTTTGGGGTAGTGGTGAAATTACCCCGTCAGGCTATCAGCTACTCCGGTCATTTGACTTTCAAGCTAAAAACTCCTACCAGTCTATCCCTACATGGACTTGGGGTAAAGATGATTGGCTGTTAAGGAGACAATTGGTTATGCCCTATGGGTTACATAAAGTTGATGGGATTAATCATCATGACTGGAGCACAATTTTCTCTACTTTCAATGATAATTGTCCCATGCCTGATACCCAAAGAATCTTGATTCAGTATGATTATCAAGGGACTAAATTAGCTACCTTAAGGCTGAGATTGCTGATCTGTTACCGCGATTTCCATCATCAACAAATCCATCACGAAAAATTACAGTTTTCCCAATTACTGGGAAATCAGCAGGTTTGTTTTCAAGCCATAGATGCAGGAAAATTCGGTATACCTTGGCATATAAATTGGTCAAGAGGCGAGTATCACGCCCATGCTACTTGGTACTGGAACTATCAACTCTCAGAAGAGACAAAACGAGGGTTAAGCGACCACGAAGACCTCTATAGTCCTGGATACTTGTTAGTTAATCTCTGTCCAGGAGATAAAGTCACATTAGAAGCTAGATTAGGTTTTCCTCTATCTGGAATGCCAACAATTTCACCCCAAAGTTTCTCTGAGGCGATCGCTTCAGAACAAGAACGACTTTGTCGAATTTTTAGCCTGGAAATTAGCGAAAAATCCGCCCCATCTCCTGTTTGGCGACAACTTCTGAGAGCCAGTGACCAATTTATTGTCTATAGAGGTTCCATCTCTGGACCTACTGTGATTGCAGGATATCACTGGTTTAATGATTGGGGACGGGATACCCTCATTGCTTTACCAGGACTGACCTTAACTACTGGGCGATTTGAATTAGCTAAAGGGCTATTGCGTACTCTTGGAAGTTACTGTCGTTTTGGTTTAATCCCTAATGCTTTTCCCGATCTAGATGGCGAGCCATTTTATAATAGTATCGACGCAGCATTATGGTGGGTTGAAGCTTTAGGACTTTACCTGGAAACTACCCAGGATTGGCAGTTTTTATCTGAGCAATTTCCTGTAGCCCAGCAAATTTATAAAGCTTTTATTGGTGGTACTCGCTACAATATAAATGTTGATGCTACTGATAAATTAGTGGGTTGGGATGCGAGTAGTGTAGCTTTGACTTGGATGGATGCAATAATTGGTGGTATACCTGTGACGCATAGGCTTGGTAAACCAATAGAAATAAATGCTCTTTGGTATTCGGCATTATGTTGGCTGACTCAATGGTCAGAACGTTTAAGTCGGTCAGATGTAACCAATTCTGCACGTCTTGCCAAACAAACACTGCGGTATCATGAGCTAGCAGAACAGGTACAAACTTCTTTACAGAAGTATTGGAATCCCCAGCTAGGCTACTTATATGACACTATCGAACCTGACGATAAACGCAATGCGCAGATTCGCCCAAATGCAGTTTTGGCTTTATCATTACATCACTGTGCATTTCCTCAAGCACAAGGGTGTCGCATAATAGATTTAGCTACTTCTAGTTTATTGACTCCTTATGGGCTGCGCAGTCTTGACCCCAATGACCCACAATATCAGGGGAAATATTTCGGTAATCCAGAAGAACGCGATCGCGCCTATCATCAAGGAACTGTTTGGAGTTGGCTGATAGGACCTTATATGCGGGCTTGGGAACGTTTTTATCCGCAAGTGCCACCACCTTTTGACTGGCAACCTTTGATAGATCATTTTTTCTCCAGTGCTTGTATAGGTTCAATTTCAGAAATTTTTGATGGAGATGCACCTCATGTACCGAGAGGGGCGATCGCCCAAGCTTGGTCTATAGGTGAAGTCATCCGCCATTTACCTGAAGAATTCAAAAGGAGTCGGACTCCGACTCCTGACTCCCGACTCCCGACTCCCTAATTTATGCCGTACCGCAAAAAAGCTGCCCAACCCCATGATTGGGGAAGTTATATATCATCAACTTTAGCCATAGCTGTTTTATTGAGCAGTGGGAGTTTAGTCATAGTTTTTGCTTGGATAAGCTTCCTATTTATCTTTAACCCTAACCAGATTAATTGGATCAATAAACTTTTACCAGAATGGATGCAAATTAACGCAGGAAAAATAGATCATCCCCAAACCTTAAAACAGATTCAAGTCAGCTTAAATCAGCAAAAACTTATAGCTGGAACTGCGATACCCCTAGATGGGGAAACCTCTAACTTGTTGTTAATACCAATTTTTCAGTCACGTCCAAATTGTCCAAATGATTGTCAATCCATAGTTGAACTGAGGGTTTATCAACAGTCAACCACATCTCCATCGACAAAAAAAACAGAATCTTATTATCTATTAGTCAATCAATTACCAATAAATGGTCTGGAGCCATCTGAAGTCACATTCTCCAATCAGCAATCTGGATCTCAACCAGAAAAGTCTGGTGCTCAAGTTAGCTTACCTTTAACTGAGATCAAATCCTTCTCAGTATCTGCTCCCACTTTAGGACGATGGTTTTATTTACAAGGTACTTATCCCCAAGGAGAGCATAATGTTTCCTATGGGTTAATTGTTGACTACAACCCTGAGCTAAAAAAACTCCAACAATTGCTGGCTTGGAAAAGTGCTAGTGGACAACCTCCCCGATGGCGACGACAGTTGACTGGTAGGGATTCTGGGGAATTAATTGTAGATCAGACAGTCGGTTTAGAACCAAGACTACAAATCTATCAAGTTAAATCTAGTAATTTAGTGCGTGACTCGCTAGAAATGGAGGAAATCAACCTCAAAATAGCAGCGATCGCTGATTTTGATTATCAAAATGCCTTATTACTGGCTCGGAATGGACTCTGGACATCTGCTCTGTCAAAGATGATCTCTATCCAAAAGCAGCAGAGAAACAGTCTTCCGGACACAGCACAAGCACAAATTGATCTGATCAGCTTGCATTCTCAACTGACTCAAGCCCAAGCGGAAAAAACCTGGGCGAGTCCCAGTGAACAGGTTCTAGCAGATTTGATTGATTGTCAGTGGGAAAAAGCCATAGATGTATTTACTGCTTCCTCCCAAAATGTTCGAGAAATTGCTGCATTGCTGAAAACTGACCAAGGACATCGGCTGATGTCTCGGATAACTTTAGCATCACAACTAGAACCGAATAATCGAGGGGTTTTAGCTTGGATGACCTTAATCCTCACCGTTCAACAAGGTGAGAAAAGTGGTAACTCTTGGTTAAAGAAACAATCACAAGTTAGTCCCCAAAATTTGTCCTATGTGCAAGATATTTTAGCTAGGCTGAGTAATGAAATGATAGAGCCTCATTCTAGCCAAATTATCGGTGGGGTAAAGCAGGTTAATCAAGTTGATCTTAATCATCATGCTGATTGGATCACCATAGACCCAAAACCAGATTGGACTATCACAAATGACCAAGCTTGGTATTATATAGACGTGAGTACATTCAATGATGGTCAAGTTTGGCTTAAATACCCATTTACTAATTTAGAATTACCTAGAGCACAGTTGAGTGAGTTTTTCGCCGAAGTCTTAGGCATTACTGCGGAGCGCACAATTCAGTTAGTTTTTTGGTTAGCTGATGGTGAAGAACAAATCACTACTGCTACTATCAGAGCTGTACAGCTAAAGCAGGGTAATTTACGTCTCTTGGTGACTGGACCCCGAATGATTCCAAACCAAGACACTGACCACCAACCTTTGGCACTAACCAATACAACATTGGAATGGATACAACCGTCTCCGATCACAATTCAGGAATTATATCAAGAAAACCCTATGTGGGTTGCAGCCGTTTTACCAAGTGTTTGGCATTCCTTGCAGAAATCAGGCGATATCTCACCTGGACTTATGCCCACGTTCCCACAGATGAGAGAGAAAATGCAGGACTGGCCAGTGCAGTCGATCAACTTAACAGGTCAAGATCGGGCTAGTCTCGTGATGACTATTTCTGATCAGGCGATCGCCTTATTGCAGCAATCTGAATCTGAATCTGCAAATGAAGCACAAAATTTATCTCACCCCCGCTCCTTGATTATCTCCAGTAGTGGTCAAGTTATCTACACGGACTTTGGGCAAAATTCGCAACAAAAACTCATCGCTATAGCTAGACTAACCAACAACAATGAATTGGCATTATTGGTGGAAAATGCAGGTAAATATGATTTGGAGCGTTGGTCCGAGACCAAACAGCGCTTTGAATAGTCCACGGCTCGACGCTCGCGTTAATCTAAGTCTCGCCGAACGTCAATTTAGTTATGGGACTGCTCAACAGTAGCTTCTAATTTTTGGCTTTTCAAGTTTTGCAACTGAGACAGCAGAGAATCTACTTCTGCTTGCAAATTCATAAATTTTACTTGCTGGTCGTCCCGATAATAGGCTTTGGTTAACTTACTAACTACACTAAGCTGGGATTCGTAATGAGAAACACTAGATGAAATGGTAGACATAGCCATTTTGATTACAAACTCAACTCACACTTCTTCAAATATATAATAGTGTATTTTTAAGCTTTGTTAAATTTTTGTTTATTTTTAACTAACTAGGGTGTAGGGTGTAGGGTATAGAGTGTAGGGAATTTGCATTAATTTATTGATGTGGGATTTACTGGGAATAGTACGCTTTATTTTATATTTATCAATAAATTTATTTCCTCTATACCTACTATGATGTAGACATATTCTTGCTTTTTCCCTAGACCCTACACCCTACACCCTTTTTTTCCGTGACTCTGAGCTTACCTGTTGTTCAATCATATCGTCAACCTTGGACTGGACTGATAGATTCTTACCGTGATTACCTATCAGTTAACGAAAACACTCCTATTGTTACTCTATTGGAAGGTAACACTCCATTAATTCCTCTACCATCGATCGCCGAACTTATTGGTAGACAGGTGAAAGTATTTGCTAAATATGACGGTCTTAATCCCACGGGAAGCTTCAAAGACCGAGGGATGACAATGGCAATTTCCAAAGCCAAAGAAGCTGGAGCTAAAGCGGTGATTTGTGCTAGTACAGGTAATACCTCTGCATCTGCTGCCGCATATGCTAAACGTGGTGGATTGAAAGCTTTTGTACTTATACCTGAAGGATATGTAGCTCTAGGAAAATTAGCGCAGGCCTTATTGTATGGAGCTGAAGTATTAGCCATTCAAGGAAATTTTGACCGAGCGCTGGAAATTGTCCGAGAAATGGCTCAAAGTTATCCCATCACTCTGGTTAATTCTGTTAACCCTGATCGTTTAGAAGGACAAAAAACAGGTGCTTTTGAGATTGTCGATATTCTAGGTGATGCCCCTGATTGGGTGTGTATTCCTGTTGGTAATGCGGGAAATATTACTGCGTATTGGATGGGCTTTTGTCAATATCACCAACAGGGAAAATGCGATCGCTTACCCAGAATGATGGGCTTTCAAGCAGCAGGTGCGGCTCCTTTAGTTACAGGTCAGCCCGTTAGTCATCCTGAAACTATCGCCACAGCAATTCGGATTGGTAATCCTGCGAGTTGGAATTTAGCAATCGCCGCACAATCGGCAAGTCAAGGGCATTTTTATGCTGTAACTGACACAAAAATCCTTGATGCTTACCGATTACTAGCTGCTGCTGAAGGGATTTTTTGCGAACCCGCAAGTGCTGCTTCTGTAGCAGGATTACTCCAAATTAAAGACCAAGTTCCTGCAGGCGCTACTATAGTTTGTATTTTGACAGGTAATGGTCTCAAAGACCCAGATACTGCGATCAAATATAGTCATAGTCACTTCAAGCAGGGTATTGCAGCTGAAGTTAAAGCTGTAGCAGAAGTGATGGGGATGGGATAAAGGGATAAAGGGATAGATTTAATCTTCCCCTGCTCCCTCGCTCCCCGGCTCCCCGGCTCCTCCACTCCCCGCCCTAGCTTTAGCTAAACTATCGATAGCATCGCCTAATGCTGTAGTTAGGCTTTTACGAGTTTGAACATGGCTTTCTTGTTCAGTTTTTAACGCTTGTAATAGACGGTCGCGTTCTTGAGCTAGAATAATTAACTTGGCTTTTAGTTGTTCCCATGTAGTCTGTGGGGAAATTTCTAGTTGCAGAGAATCTGCTGTTAGCGGACCTACATCTGTTCCTATATCTACCGCTTGGAGTTTCTCCAATTCTGCTTTCACTCTAGCGATCGCCTGTTGAGACTTTTGGGATTCTAACCGTCTTTGTTCAGCTTCAGTATTATAAAGTCGGCACCATTTTTGTGAACTTTCCCAAGCTTCATTGCGTTCTTGTCTAAGTTCTGCCATTTGCTGTCTGAGAAATTGAATTTCAGCTAACCACTGTTGTGTTAAATGGATAGATTTATCAGTATTGTCCGTCATTATTTTTGTTAAGTCTAGTGTTGTAACCTAGATTCGTACTCATAAAATAATTACTACTATTTAATAAGTATAAAGTTAAACTGGTTCTTCCCTCCCTAACTCCCGATTCTCAACTCCCGGATAAATTATGGTTGATTTTCTTTTGCTTCGCAATTTTCAATATCTAAATTGGCGTACATTGAGATTAACTTTTGTTAAGACTATTCAAGGAAGACTTTTAGGACTAGCTGCGGAAATTGCTTTCCATACCATGTTATCGCTATTTCCGGCGATTCTATCTTTGTTGACAGCCGTGGAACTATTAGCAGAATCTTTACAAGAAATTTTTAGACAAATAGCAGAGCAACTCAGTCAAATTGTACCTCAAGATGCTTGGGTTTTGATTCGTAATTTTGCTATCCAAGAAATTGGCAACTCGAAAAATAGTGGCTTATTTTCCCTCAGCTTTGCGATCGCCATCTGGACAGCCTCTGGTGCTATTAGTACAGCCATGTCAGCATTTGACCATATTCAAAAAATTCCTCTCTCCAAAATGCGTCCCTTTTGGCTGGCTAAACTTGTGGCGTTGGGATTGACAACTGGTAGCATCTTACTATTGTTGATAGCTTCCTTCCTAGTTTTAATCAGTGATTTTATCTTAGAAAAAGTCATTGACAAAAGAACTGCTGGGGAAATTATCCTCACCCTGTGGCAATTATTCCTCTGGCCTATTGCTTTGAGTCTGGTAGCGATCGCTTTTGCTTTCACCTATCGTTATGGACCTAGTTTAAGAAGATCTAGTACACCTCTTTTACCAGGAGCTGTGTTAGCGGCTATTTTTTGGGCAATACTCTCAGCACTATTTCGGCTTTACGTGCGGAATTTTGGCAACTATAATCAAGTTTATGGTGCAGTTGGTACTGTAATAGTTTTAATGCTTTGGCTGTGGATGAGTGCTTTTGTTTTCCTGGTAGGATACCAATTAAATGTGATTATTGGTGAGGGTATCAGCTCAAGACCAAAAAAACTAGTTAAACAATCTGAGTAAATTCATGAAGGATTGGTGGGAAGTTAACTTTCCTGATGGCAGACAAACTTTGGATATTATAGATGCTAATGGTTACCCTGTTAAAATAGCTTATGCAGAAAAAGGTGTTGGTAAACCACTGGTTTTATTGCATGGCTTAGGTAGTTGGAGTTATAATTGGCGACATACAATTGTACCATTATCCCAATATTTCCGAGTAATTTGTTTTGATGCTAAAGGCTTTGGCTTCTCATCCAAGCCTACATTTCATCTTGAGCAAAGTGGTCATCAGGTAATCGAGTTAGAGAGAATTATCCAAGCAATATGCGATCAACCACCTGTGATTATCGCCGAATCATTAGGCGCGTTGGCTGCTTTAGCCCTAGCTGTAAAAAAACCTCAATTAGTGCATAGAATAGTAGTTATTAATGCACCTGTATTCGCAGAACAGCTACCACATTGGATTATGTCTTTACTCGCCCGCATACCAATTGAATTAATTCAAACAGTTGATTCACAGCGTTTGGCATATTGGTTTGCACCATTAGTTAGAGAATTAATGGCTGGAGAAAGAAGAAAAGTCCTATTTAATCCAGCAACTCTGACTCAAGAAGATATCTACTGGATAACTTACCCATATATTGAACTTCCAGGTACTTTGGTAAAAATAGCCGAAGAATTAAAAATTGCTGTCCGGGAAATCAGGAATTTCCAGTTACATCAGCCAAATATGCTGAGTCATATCCAAAATAATCTACATCGGATTGAATGTCCCACACTTATCCTCTGGGGTGAACAAGATAGTTGGTTTCCTTTGAGTCATGGAATTAAGTTAGATCAATGTCTCCCTAATTCTCGGTTATTTATTCTCCATAATTGTAATCATGATGCCTTGACTGAAGCCTTTGAGGTGATCAATACAGTGGTTGTGGAGTTTTTACAAGATATGATTTCGTAACTCCAGCATAACCTCCATCAACGTTTACGCCAGTGAAAAATAATCACTAAACTTGTAGTACAGCAGCCAGCGATCCCTATTCCCATCAATAAATTTAGAGGATTATCATTATTCGAGGATTTGACGATTGGTTCTGGAGTTTCTGCATTTGTATTAGTATCTTGATCTTCCTGTAGGGCAATATTAGATTCATCCTGTAGGGAATTTTCTACAGAACTTAAGTCGTTATAACCAGATATAGCCACTCCTAAACATATGGTTAGCCCGACAAAAAATAGTAAAATCCAGTAAAATATCACCAGTGAATTTTCACGCTTTGGTGTATTTTCTTTACCTGTTATCTTCGGCTCTATTACTGTTGACTCTGTTTCCTGCTGTACATTCTGGCTATTATCCATAATTAATCTTAAAATTTACACCATCTCCTCCATAATTGTACTGGAGGAGATTAACCAAAGTATCAGTAACAAAACCAAAGCTAATTTTTTTTTGTTACAAGCCCGAAGGGCAGGGAACAGGGAACGGGGAACAGGGAACAGTAAAAGAAATAAAAACATTTTTTTCGAGATGCGCAGCGCAAGAAAAAATGTTTTTATACAAATCACATAATTAAAATTAGGGAAATTTTACTGTTCCCTGTTCCCTGTTCCCTGTTCCCTCAGAAAAGAATGTCTTGCCAAAGCCAATGTTATTAGCTGGTCAACTAATTGGGGAAATGTAATACCACTATGAGACCAGAGCTGAGGATACATACTTGTAGCGGTGAAACCAGGTAAAGTATTGATTTCGTTGATTAAGACGGCGCCAGAGGCTTCGACATAGAAAAAGTCTACCCTCGCCAACCCAGCAGCATCAGTAATAGCAAATGCTTGTAAAGATATTTCTTGAATTTGCTGCATAATGTGGGATGGTAATTTGGCTGGAATGATTAATTCGGCTTTACCTGGAGTGTATTTAGTTTCATAATCGTAAAAATCGCTTTGATAAATAATCTCACCCACAACAGAAGCTTGAGGGTAGTCATTACCCAAAACAGCGCATTCTACTTCTCTAGCTATTACACCTGCTTCCACAATTATGCGGCGGTCATATTCCACAGCTTTGTCTATACCTGATTCTAATTCTTGGCGCGATCGCACCTTGCTAATTCCTACAGATGAACCCAAATTAGCCGGCTTGACAAAACAGGGATATGACAAATTTTTCTCAATCTGGTCGCAAAGCTGAGAGAATTGATCTGGATCGGATCTAACTTGCGATCTAGAAAGAGTATGGTATTTTACCTGAGGTAATCCAGCTTGTGCAAAGGCTGCTTTCATGCCGATTTTATCCATCCCAATCGCCGAACCAAATACTCCAGAACCGACAAAAGGTTTCTGCATCAGAGTAAGTAACCCCTGTATTGTCCCATCTTCTCCATTCGGTCCATGTAGAATGGGAAACCAGAGATCAACTTGTTCTATTTGGTGTGGAAATTCCCATAAACTAGAACTATTCACAGAATTGCTGGTTCTAGTAACGCCAGAAGCTAAAACTTGCTCTGCGATTTCCCCAGATTGCCATAAACCATCTTTTTGAATATAAAACGGTAAAATTTCATATTTACTCTGATTTTCTCTGGCGTTTAAAGCATTGGCGATCGCCAGAGCTGAACTGAGAGAAACTTCATGTTCTCCAGAACATCCACCAAACAGCAAGCCAACTTTGAGCTTAGTCATCTATAAAGTACCTCGAAGCCATACGCCAGGAGATAGCGTAACATAGGCAAAGCACAAATTTAAACGTTGCTCAACTTGTAACTAGCATATTGCTGACTAGGCCTAACTCCATTAATGGCTAAACCTAAAACATTTTGATCGGCCTTCTCTAATAATTCTTTAGCTAGACTCATGCTATCGAAGTTAACCACACCAGGTCTGACTACAAATAAAATTCCATTCGCTAGCTTACCCAAAATAGTTGCATCAGCAGCGATCGTCAACGGAGGACTATCAATGATCACAAAATCATATTTTTGGGTGACTCTTTCCACAAATGCTGCCATTTGTTTAGAATCGAGCAGTACAGATGGATTGACATTCAGATCACCAGCGCAAATTACTTCCAAATTAGGCATCACTTCTGTTACTGCTTTTTCTAAATCCAATTGTTCCTGCAGAACATGGTTTAAACCAACTTCATTGGGGATCTGCCAGATTTGGTGTTGACTGGGATTGCGCAAATCTGCGTCTACTAACAGTACTTTATGTCCTAATTGAGCTATGGTAACAGCTAAGTTAGCCGCAATTGTTGACTTACCCTCTTTGGGAACTGTACTTGAGACAACAACAACTTTAATCAACTGTCCAGAATTGAAGAATCTTAGATTGGTTTGTAGCATCCGAAAAGCTTCGCTGACAGAGGACTGAGGTTTATCTTTGACAATTACTTCTGGAATCAAATAGCTCTCAGGAAATGGGGGAATATCACCGAGTAAGGTATAACCCAATAACTCTTGGGCTGACTTGGCACTGGTAACAGTTCTATCCAATTTATCCAAAAATAAGGCTGTGGCTACACCCAGCACCAGCCCACCAATCAATCCTTGCAATACATTTACATACTGGCGACTCTTAAGGGGCGCACTTGGAGTTATTGCAGTTGTAATAATTTGTGCATTACTAACTTGTAAGTTTTCTGCTACTTGTAATCCTTGATATCGAGCTAACAAACCTTGATAACTAGATTCTGTAGCCATTATCTCCCGCTCTAACTGACGTTGTTGCAACTCTAACTGTGGTAAAGTATCAGCTCGCTGCCTATAAGTTTTAATGACTTCTTTTAACGCTTTTAACTTGACATCTAGATCCAGCCGTTCAATCTCAGCATTGACATAAGTAGTCAAATACCTTTGCTGTAAACCCTGAGGGCTAAGTTGGACAATATCTTCTACATTGTGTATGTGATTCGAACTTCCCGACTTACCCACAAAGCTTTTTGCGATTTGTCTCTGGATTTCTTCCCGAAACAAAGCTTCTTGTTGCTTGAGATTAATTAGAGTTGGGTTAGAGTCAGTAAAGCGCAAACTCAGCAGCTTAATTTTTTCTTGGGTGTCTTGCCATTGTTGTAAAAGTGAGGACACAACAGGGGACTCACTTACAAAATTCAGCATAGTAGCGTCTTGGGGCGTCACACCAAAGATTTGCTTAATTGATTGCATCCGAGCTGTTTGAGTTTCTAAATCAGTTTTAGTAGATGCTACTTGTCTGTCTAAATCAATCAAAAACGCTACGTTCGCTGAAGCTTCTGTTTTTAAATCTAAAACTCTATTTTGCAGCTTAAAATATTGTAATCTTCGTTCAGCAGATTGCAGTGCGGCTCTTCTTAGTGGTAATTGTTGATAGATAAAATCTCTAGCAGACTTAGTTTGCCTACGATTAGCATTTATATCATTTTCTATATAGAGCTTCATTACTGTATTGACTATTTCCGCAGCTTTTTGAGGATCTGGTCCGGTAAAACTAACTTCGAGAATGTCAGTGTTCTCTACATTTTTGACATCTAGTCCTTTAGAAAAACTATAACTATCTATATTCAGATGCAGGTTAGCTATGGTCTTTTCCGCTAGTGACGTAGAGCGCAGAATCGCCATTTCATTTCCCAAAGGTTTACCACTTATAGAGTTTTCTAATTGCCCTAGCTGACTACCTATTCCAGTTAATGAAGAAGTAGAGTTCTTTTTTAAGACTAAATCACCTATAGCTTGATAAGACGGCTTTTCCATCACCGTCTTCACTACACTCAATACCAAAAGAATTACAAGGACTATCGAAGCAGGTAACCAACGACGTTTAAGAATTAACCAGTATTGTAAATACTCTTGCATATCTTTTGAATAGGATTGTTAGGCATCTTAGCGTCTAATACCCTCGCCTAATAGAGAATAAGCTTCAGCAAAGGTAGCAATTGAGATTTCTTCGCTTATAAGTTTACACTAAGTTGTTATGCAATTGGGAGCTATTAGATCATTAGAGAATTGATAATCAGGCTAAATTTCAGTTTAACTCTTGTATTTTGCGTAAAAACAACCTATAAAAAACTTGTTTTAAGACCAAGTATAGACAGGAGGCGGAGCAGCTCCGCTGCAATTTGATCATCATAGTTGTATTTTCAGTACTTTACGTATAAAATATATTAAGTTGTCTTAGATATATTTTGTGTCTAAGCTTGCTTTTTATCATCTTGAGTAAAATCAGTTCTTTTGGTCATTTTTATTTGAATGTGTTTAGATTGACCAATTTCTCCCATAAACCCAATATTGAGATAAAGTCATGAAGAATAGAAAATTATCGGTGATTGCCACAGGACAAATAAAATGGTATATAAAGCTTTTAGAAAATTCTGATAATAAATCTAAAAACCATGAAATCAAGTAAGCGAGATAAATCCCTAAGAAATCCATTAGAAGTAACGGAGTCGATAGAGAAGCGAGCATTTGAGTTGTTTCGCTTTATCGGGTATGCTCTACTCATACTTTCTTTATTTGACTATATTGCGATCATCTTACCTCCCCGTTTAACAGATATAAATTGGGAATTTCAAGCTACTGGACTACTAGTAGACCATGTTTGGGCATTATTGTTAGGGCTAGCATTTGTCTTTTTCTATGGGCAAGCTAGTGTTATTATCAATAATAGACAGCTCTCTATTCTGAAGTTTTTGTCTTGGGTATCTCTAGTATTTGGGGTATTTTACCTAATTTTAGTTCCTTTAGAAATCAATAATGGCTTAACAATTTATCGAGGTATTAACAATCAATTTACAACTCAACAATCTCAACAACAAGGACAAGTACAAAAAATAAAAGAAAAAGTCAATCTTAGTAAATCTAATGAGGAGTTAAACAAGCTTGCTAAAGCTTTGAAAGTAGAGAAGGAATCTGATAATAACCAGTCTTCCCAAGATTTAAAGACTAAAATATCTCAGCAAATAGAAACTGTCGCTAATAACAGTGTAAATATTGCTAATGCTAACAAAAATCAACAAGTAAATAATTTAATTAAGGAGTCTTTAAGAATTGGCTTGGGCGCTTTAATCTCAGGTGTTTGCTTAATTAGTTTGTGGAATATGACTCGCTGGATACATATATCGTGATAGAAAAATTTAGATTAAAATAATAATGTTTATTGATAGCCAGAAACTGCATCAATTCAAGCGAGAGCTTTTAATCTACTTCAAGCCGCTACTTGAATACCAATGGTTTTATTTGCTTGGTATTTTTACTACCCTTGCCATTCTTCACTTGAAAATAGTAGCAACTTACCCTATTGCTGGGGAAGAAGTCACATTCTATGCTCTTTACTGGGGCGGAATTCTATTTCTATTCTGGCAAAATCGATATCGGGAAAATACTACAACCTGGTTGGCTGGTTTGTGCGGGTTAGGATTAACTATTCTCGTATTAATCAGACCTCTTTATTTATGGCATTTAGACCTGATACTCTTTCGTATAGGACCCATCATTTTGGGTTTAGGGGTGGGATTATTATCTTTCGGTTTTTCAGGTTTAAGGCATTATTGGAGATTGTTCTTATTACTTTGCTTAATGCTCTTACCTTTAGGATATTTGAATAATATTCTAGATTTTAACCTCCATTTGAGTGAAATAACCGCAAATATATCGGCTTTCTTACTCCATTATTTGGGGTTCGAGGCTATTTCTCAAGGTGATATCGTCAAATTGCCTACTGGTCAAGTAGAAGTTCTTTATTATTGCACTGGCGGATTATTGATTTTCTGGCTATTGAAGATAACTTTGTTGATTTTGGTCGTAGTTTTCCCTTTAACTTGGCAGCAAAGATGTGGGCTAGTCTTATCTGCTGTGGGAACAGGGTTCTGGATTGGCTGTATTCGAGTATCATTGTTAGCTCTGGTTGTGAATAACCATAATCTGTTTCACTATTGGCATAGCTATACAGGCGGTTCTATTTTTATGGCGATCGCCACTATTACCTATGCATTTTTATGTAGCTGGATATTGCCATCAGATTATTTATCACCAAGTGAAAATCTACCTCCAGAGAATATGAATGCGATAGGAACAAAGAGGCGATTATTCCTTTGCGCTACTTGGACAGGTCTTTTTATCGCTACTATTTATACAATATGCACTAAACAACTTTTGTCTGCATCCATTCTACCACAGCAAATACCTCTGAGGGATTTGCAGCAAATAACAACAAAGTCTTTACCAGTTGAAAAAAATGATATTCCTGACCCTCATAGGTTGAGTTTAGAGATATCTAATCAGGAGTACGAATATCTGAAAAATGGGCAGAAAATCAAAGTACAGTTACTCTATGAGGTGAACACTAGAGGGGATTTAAATCCTTTCTTGCAGAAACTAAGTCCCCAATTGCGAAGGGATAGCGAAAAGAACACTAAACAAATCCCAAGAATTGGCTACTATACAGTTTATAGTGATGCTAAGACGGCTTATTTAACTGCCTGTATTAATCCTCGAGGGATGAGCACGGTGAATTCATTCCAGTTTATGCACAACCGCTACAGTGATGATTTGACCTGGAATCGCTTACTTCCTTGGATTTTAGGTAAGACAGTATTGAGGGATGACAGATGTATATGGGCTCAATTGTCTACTCCCTTGAACCAAGGAGTAGCGACTAGCGTTTATCCAATGCTAGAATCGGTCTGGAGTGACAAATACAATACATGGCAATCTCTATTTTTGGCAAAGCAATGATATTAAGTGCTTCTTGGTTATCTACAAACGGTTCATTGAGGAAGCTTGTCCAATACTGTGAGCGTCAAGTTAATTATTTTGTCACTTGCTTTGGCCAAATCCATAACCTTTTTTTTGACAGTCACAGCCAAAATATTACAGGGTTTCGCAAAATTTTGCGAAATTCGGAATCATTGTATGTGTAGTATACGTCTACATATTTTGTGGGTGAGAGATTTTAGTCCGTGAAAATTTTTCCAGCAGTCGATTTCTGATATTTTGAGGAGTTTGAACGTCATGAATTTAGCTACATTACTCAGGATTTTTTTACGTAAAAATAGCCTCTAAGGGATGGGAAATCAGGATAATTTAGACTGTATCAAGCTGAACTGCACCTGTTTTTAGATTATTTACCAGGATGTTTACCTATAATATTTTATGCCGGAAGCTACAAATTACCGGATTATCCATTTATCGAAGTATTATCCTCCTGATCGTGGAGGAATAGAAACACATGTCCAGACCTTGGCTAGAACTCAATCGGCTTTAGGTGCAGAAGTTCATGTAGTCTGTGTCAATAGACTCGATCAACAAGGACGTTTATCCAACAGAACCCATACTGTGAGAGATTTGGACGGTAATGTCAGCATTAATCGCATTGGGCGGTTATTGTCCTGGGCGAGATTTGACTTTTGTCCGGGACTTTCCCGCAAAATCTGTCAGTTAGTCGATGATCCTCAGACTTTGCTCCATTTGCATACACCTAATCCGACGATGCTCATGGCTTTGACAATGCTACACAAGCGTGTTCCTTTGGTGATCACACATCATAGTGATGTGATCAAGCAAAGAATATTGAAATATGGGTTGCGTCCTTTTGAGCATCTAGTATATAGTCAAAGTTCACAAATTCTTACCGATAGTCTTCCTTATATTCAAGGCTCAAAATTTTTACGCCTTTACCGCAATAAGTTGAGCGATTTACCACTCGGATTAGATTGCTCAATATATAATTACCCCAGTGAAAGAGCATTGGCTTTTAGTCGCAATTTAAAACAGCAGTATGGAGAAATTATTTGGCTAGCAGTTGGTAGGTTGGTTTACTATAAAGCATTACATATAGCCATTGAAGCTTTAACCTTAGTTACAGGAACCCTGATTATTATCGGTATTGGTTCTTTGGAACACCAACTCAAGAATCTGGCGTACAAGCTGGGAGTCAGCGATCGCATTATCTGGTTAGGACATGTAAATGAAGACGAACTTATTGGTGCCTATCACGCGGCGAAGTCTCTATGGTTTCCTTCAAATGTACGTAGTGAGGGTTTTGGGTTAGTTCAAGTCGAAGCAATGGCGAGTGGGTGTCCCGTAATTAATGCCAATATTCCTTGTAGTGGGGTTCCTTGGGTGAGCCGACATGAGCAGGAAGGATTGACAGTACCAATTAATGACCCAGTTGCCCTAGCGCTAGCTGCTAAAAGGCTGCTTTCCGAACCAGGGCTACATAGCCGACTATCCAGAGATAGCCGTAAGCGAGCAGATTATTTTAACAACGTAACTATGGCTCAACGGAGTTTTCAGTTCTATGACAAAGTTTTAGGTTCAGAATTTAATTATCAAAGGATAACAAATCCAGTTAAGTTATGATCACGCTATGAAAGTCTTACATATTTATGCAGGAAATCTATTTGGTGGAATAGAAACCCTACTCGTAACATTGGCAAAAACTCAACACTTGTGTCCCCAAATGGAGCACAGTTTTGCATTATGTTTTGAAGGCAGGCTAGCCAATGAATTACGTAGTTTGAACGCCAGGGTAAATATGCTAGGTAATGTACGCATCAGTCGCCTGTGGATGGTGTGGAGAGCCTGGGGGCGACTTCAACAAATCTTGGACAAAGAGAAATTCAAAATTGTTATATGTCACACTTGTTGGGCGCAAACTATTTTTGCGCCTGTAGTCAGAGCAAATAATTTACCCTTGGTTTTTTGGTGTCATGATGTGCCTAATGGTAAACATCCTTTAGAACAACTAGCTAAATTTATGCCGCCAAATTTAGTCATTGCTAATAGTCGCTATACTCAAACGTCTGTACCGAAACTTTATCAAACCCATAGTGAAACTCTTCTATGCCCAGTAGTTTGTCCAGAATTTACGGATTGGAAATTAGTGCGCCAGGCTGTGAGATGCGAACAGAGTACTCCCGAACAGGCAATAGTTATCGTTCAATCATCTCGTCTAGCGCGATTGAAGGGACAAAGTGTGCTGCTCTCTGCTTTGGCTAAGTTACGACAAATTCCAAATTGGATATGTTGGTTAGTTGGAGGAGTACAGCAATCTTGTGAAAGTGATTATTTAGCAGAATTAAAGTTACAAGCACAAGAACTCGGTATTATTGAGCGAGTAGTCTTTCTGGGTCAACGCTCTGATGTATCATATTTATTAGCTGCTGCTGATATATATTGTCAACCTAATACAGGTCCAGAAACATTCGGCATTAGCTTTATCGAAGCTCTTTATGCAGGATTACCTGTAGTAACTACTGAATTAGGAGCAGCAAAAGAAATTGTGGATAATTCTTGTGGGTATTTGGTTCCAGCAAATGATATTGATGCTTTGAGCCAAGTTTTAACTATGTTAATTACCAGTCCTGAGACTAGAGCAACTTTAGCACTTGGAGGAAAAGCACGCGCTGAACATCTTTGTAATCCTATCAACCAACTGAATCAGCTTTATCAGTTACTTTCCCAAGTCATTGAAAAAAAGGCTTTTGCATAGTTTTATTTGATGGAACTGATTGTAGTTAATAATCTTGAACTAACCTGTTGCCAAGAAAATTCACGGGAGAATAGTTCCTTTGCTCCATCTGAAAGTAATTTTCGCTGTAAAGGATTTATTACTAACTCTAACACTGCTTTAGCAAAAACATCGGGTGATTGTGCATCAACTAACAACATTGCTTTTCCATTCTCCTGTAGCAACATTCTATCCGTAGATGGACCAAGGGTTGCTACAGTTGGAATTCCATGCTGAAGGCCAGTCATAAAAGATGTATTTCTTGTTGATACTCCTTCATTAATTGGTACTAAAAAAATATCCATTGCGGCAAACCGTCGTGAGATTTCTTCAGGAGGAAACGGACCTTCAGATAATAAAGGTAAATCCTTTAAAAAAGATTTTGCTCCAGCAGGATCGAATCCGATATACATGACTAAAACCTCAAATCCTGCCGCACGAATTAGGTTTACAGACCTGATTATATGGTCTAATCTGCGTACTCTCCGAATACGTCCAAATAGCCCAAGAACAATGGTTTGTGGAGTGATAGCCAGTCTTGCACGAACTTCATCTCTATCTGTTAATACTTGGGGGATATTGGAACTTACGGGAAGATGCTGAATTAGTTTATTAGGAAACCAATTATTAAGTATTGAAACCCAGGGTTCTATAACTGTAAAAATTATATCTACTGAACAGGCAACTAATCGCAACTGCACTTTCAAAAATTGTTGTAATATTGCTAATTTATAATTCGTAATATCTATAAATGATTCATGTACAATAACTGCTATTTTGATTTGGGGACGGATGCGTTTGAGCATATTTATTGCCAGAGGTATATATGGATTTAGCCCAAATTTTGTACCATAACTAAATGGATCATATTGAAGGACTACCCAATCCGGTGGATCTGCTACAATAAATTTGATTATCCAACAAAAGCTCTCGGGCTTGACATAGTTGAATATCTGTTCGACTTTGAATTTTGGAAAAGTCTTTACTTCCCCAATAGGTACTAAAACCTTAACTTCCAGTATTTTTGATAGTTCTGTTGCCAGATAAAAGGTATGATCGCCTATTCCACATATTTGTGGTGGAAAAGTAGAATTTATCAAGTATACTTTATTAACTTTCATCATAAGCTGTATAAATACATTTTGTTTGGACTATAGTAAATAGTATCATATAAAAGTATAAAGTAATTGAACAAGCGCATCCCAGTTTTTATATCACGGACGAATATTTCTGTTTAAATAGGCACAACGGTGAGCAAGAACTTGAGGAATATTATCTTGCTGATATCTTGGTGGGACGATCAATTTGTTTGATATTAGACTCAATTGCTCCCAATCCGAACTATTACCTACTTAAAAAGCGGGATGCTCTCTAGTTGAACAAATAATCTGTTAATCTATTGCTATACATTCACTGATAATGTTATTATTGCATTACCTTAAGTATAAGCTATTAAATTATGATAATAAGCCTTGAAAAAAGTTAATAATGAGTACATTAAAAAAAGAAAAGTTAACTGATTCGCCAAATATATTTGTTAAATTGAACTGGACATGGGCACACACCTTTGTTTTTGTACAGATCGTTTCTCAACTACTCTTATTGGTTCCGCTATTTGGACATTTCCGATTCTTGTTCCGCATCGCTTGTTTTTCCATGAGTTTACTTTTATTGGCTTTTTTACCTGCAAAAGGAACTAAGCATCCAGCACATAATGCTGCGATCGTAATCATAGTAATCATCCTGGTAGAGTTTTGTCTTCATCCCAACATTAATTCTATCAATGCGGGGATTGTTCATTGCTTAATGTATGTTGCTATTATTGGTCCTATATTTTGGGTGAGGAGCTTAAAGATTACACCCGCTGGTTTTGAAAACTTACTGTTTATCATGTGGGGTTTTAATACCTTAAGTGCTATTTTTGGAGTATTACAAGTATATTATCCTGGACAGTTTCAGCCTCCCCTATCCGACGTAATTAAGCATAATGCCTTCGGAGGAAGTGACTTATTGATTAGCTTAGCCAACGGGGCAAAAATTTATCGACCAATGGGTTTAAGTGATACTCCAGGAGGAGCAGGAGGTTCTGGTTATTATGCTTTTTTGTTCGGTATTGGTTTTGCACTGAAAAGCAAAAACTTTATTTTGCAAATTATTTATATAGGTAGCGCTATTCTTGGCTTATTTTGTATCTATTTATGTCAAATACGCGCTGTTTTGGTTATATGCGGTATTTCGGTTATATTCTTGGCGCTAGTGTTCCTGGTTAAGAAACAATTTGGGCGGTTAACAGTCATGTTACCTGGTGTAACAGCTATGTTTTTAGCTACATTTCATTGGGCAACTGCAATTGGTGGAAAAGGAACACAAAATCGTCTATCTAGTCTGACCTCTAGTTCTGCTGATAAAATTTATCATCAAGAACGGGGGCACTTTCTTCAGGAGGCTTTTGACACAGTTTTACCTCGATATCCCTTGGGCGGTGGTTTAGGACGCTGGGGTATGATCAATGGCTATTTTGGGGATAATACAGATTTGGATTCCCAGCCATTTTGGGTAGAAATTCAGTGGACAGGATGGATTGTTGATGGTGGAATATTTATGTTACTTGCTTATCCAATCGCTCTTTTTATCACATGTCAAACCACAGGTCAGATTGCTCTGAATACTAGAGTACCGGAATTTAGTATCTGGAGTACCCTGATATTTAGCTATAACATTGGTGCAATGGCCCTGACTTTTAGCTACCCATTGTTTATGAGTCAGGGAGGAATGGAGTTTTGGTTATTAAATTCAGCACTGTTTATTGCTGCTTCTAATAGCAAAGTTCCGCCAATACTCAAGTCGAAAAATTCTCAAGTCTATTCATCATCATAATTTTAATGCTATGGCAACAGCATATTTGCTAGTAACAGGCGATTTTGTCAAAACAGGAGGGATGGATAGAGCAAACTTTGCTTTAGCTGACTATTTAGCTAAACATGAAAAAAAAGTGACTTTAGTAGGTTATCGGGTGACAAATGAGTTACTAACCTATTCTAATGTGAAATTCCATCCTATACCTAAGTTGGCAAATTCTTACTTATTCAGTAGTCCACTGCTAAACTACATGGGTCGTTTTTATGCACAGCGTCTCGCTATTGATGGTGCTAGGGTGATTGTCAATGGGGGTAATTGTCAATGGAGTGATGTGAACTGGGTGCATTATGCTCATGTAGCTTACCGACCTAAAGTTCAAGCAGGTTTGTGGCGTCGATGGAAAAATTTAGTTGCTGATAGTCTTTTTTTAAAAGTTGAACGAGAAGCTTTACAATCTGCGAAATTAATCATAGTGAATTCGGATCGAACTCAACGGGATTTAATAGAAAATTTAGCCATTCCCAGAGAAAAAATACACAGAGTATATTATGGTATCGACCCTCAAGTTTTCTATCCAGCTACAAAGGAGAAACAAGATACATTGCGTCGTCAGTTAGGTTGGTCTGTGAACAAAAAAATTGTCTTATTTATTGGTGCTCTAGGCGATCGCCGCAAAGGATTCGATATACTTTTTGCAGCTTGGCAAAAATTGTCTACCTCAGCTAAATGGGATGTTGAGTTAGTTGTGATTGGTGCTGGAGCGGAATTAACCAAATGGGAACATGATGCTAGTATTAAAAATATGAGTTCTCGGATACGTTTCTTAGGCTTCCGGACTGATGTTCCCGACTTGCTGCGAGCTGCTGATTGTTTGGTTGCACCTACACGCTATGAGGCTTACGGTTTAGGAGTACATGAAGCTTTGTGTTGTGGTTTACCAGCTTTAGTCAGTATTACAGCTGGAGTGGCGGAACGTTATCCACCAGAGTTACAAGAGTTGTTAATTCCTGATTGTGAAGATGTAGAAGATTTAGTTACAAGACTTCAAAAATGGGAACAAGCCACAGAATATTATAGGCAATTAGTTATTCCCCTAACAAATGAATTGCGGAAATATACTTGGGATGATATGGCAAAAAATATCATAGAACATCTGAATTGAATTTATCTTAATCGACTGAGAGAAGTTTTATTGTGGAAGATCAAGTTCAGCATTTAGAGAAGCTATGAGTAGGAAAAAGCAATGAAATCTCTGCGAATTATCCTAGTAATTAACTCACCGCCTCTACCATTTGGTAGTGCTGATGCTAGATGGTACTATGTTTTACTTCAAGGATTAGTTAGAAGAGGCTATGATGTTACCACATTTGTCGTATGTGGTAACTTAGAAGATATTGCGCAAACGCAAAATCTTTTTCCCTCTGCGGATTATGACCTGCGCTATTATCTTCTTCCCCAACCAAGAAAAGGTATAATGGGCAAGATTAGTACTTTAAAACAACCCTATTCCTATATTTTCAGTCCACAGCTACGTCAAGATTTAAAAGTAGAACTGAGCAAGCCTTATGATATTTTGCATTTAGAGCAACTCTGGAGTGGTTGGCTAGGATTAGAACATAGAGAAAATGCGGTGATTAATGTCCATTATCTATTTTCCTTAGATCGGACTTTTGAATATCACAACTCTTGGGAAACTCGTCTGAGAAGGTTTATTACCTATCAAGCCGAAGAGAAATTACTGAAAAATTTCCCCAGAATTATTACATTATCAGAGCGTCTAGCTAAATCAATCAATCAAGTTAATCCCGAAGCGAGTGTTTATACAATTCCTTTAGGAATAGATTTTTCCCTTTATCCTTTTGTGGAAAAAAGACAGATGAAAGCACAGCCAATAGTTGGACTAATTGGTGGACTTGACTGGAGAGTATCTTATTTGGCTGCTGAGAGACTTTTGACTAAGTTATGGAAAAAAATTAAATGCCTTGTTCCGAATGCAAAATTACAAATTATCGGGCGTTCTGCTAAAAAATTACTGGCTGAATTTAGCCAGGTTACAGACTTGGAAATTTATCAAGATGTCCCAGATATACTACCTTATTTTGCTAATATAGATGTCATGCTTTATGCGCCTGTTTCGGGAAGTGGGATGAAAGTCAAAGTCATGGAGGCTTTTGCTTTAGGTACACCAGTTGTAACTACGTCTAATGGTATAGAAGGACTCCCTGCTCGTGATGGGGTTCACGCTGGTATTTGCGAAGATGATGCCGGTTTGATTGAGCGAACTGTTAAACTGTTAAATAATCATGAATTGCAAAATGAATGGCGGTTAGCTGCTAGAGAGTTACTAGAAAAATGTTGTAGTCCTACTACCACAGTCAATCAAATTGAGCAGGTATATAAGCAATTTTTAGATTAATCAGCAGCTACCTTTTTCTGTTCTAAATGGTTAAAATGCTGATAAAACTAAAGAAATATGCTGAAATATAAATAATTAAAAAAAATATGCTGAAAATTGCTTTCAATGCCAGATTTTTAAGATTACCCTTCATGAGAGGATTAAATCGTTATACGATTAATCTCTTACAGGAATTAGCAGATTTGGATTGCTATCTTTTTCTCTATTCAGATCAACCTCTACAAGCAAAATACTTGGAGAAATTACCTAAAGATAGTTATCAAGTATCTATTGCGCCCTCTATGCCTTACGTTTTATGGGAGCAATATTGGTTACCTAAACAATGTAAAAAAGATCAGGTGGATGTATTTCATTGTCCAATTAACTTCGGGTTACCTTGGTTAAGTCCCTGTCCTTGTGTATTGACTTTACATGATGCCATCGACCGGGCTTATTACCATAAATATATACCTTGGCATCAAAATTTGAATGTAACATATAATATCCGTAATAAACTGTATCCTTGGGTAGCGAGAACTAGAGCAAAGCATATTATTACTGTTAGCCATTACTCAAAAGAGGATATTATTAAATATTTTCAGGTTCCAGGAGATAAAATTACAGTTATTTATGTAGCAGCAGATTCAAGATTCCAGGAACAAGTAGATGAGAAAGAATGCTTGCGCCTACGACATAAATATCAGATAGAATCACCTTATATTCTCTATATCGGTGGTTGTGAAAAACGTAAAAATGTACCCTTTCTAGTTAAAGCATTCGCAGAAGCTAATTTAGAAAATATAGATCTAGTAATTGCTGGAGGAAATGCAGAACAATGCGATATTTTATCAAAACTAGCTGAATCAGTGAAAATTACCAATCGTCTACGATTGTTAGGTATGGTAGATGATGAAGATTTGCCAGGACTTTATTCGCAAGCTATTTGTTTTGTCAACCCTAGTGAATATGAAGGATTTGGTTTGCAATTATGTGAAGCGATGGGTGTTAGTTGTCCAACTCTAGCAGCTAGAGCTACTAGTTTACCAGAGATTTTAGCTGATGCTGGGGAAACCTTTTCTCTGGATGATACTCGTGAATTAGTTAGCTTATTCCGCAAAATAAGCGGTGATCCGCTGTATCGGAATCAGTTGGCTGTTCAAGCCAAAAAACGTAGTCAGGAATTTAATTGGCGAATTACTGCTGAACAAACAAAAGCTATCTACCAAAACTTATTAACTGAGATAAAGTAAATTTATCAATATTACCCGAAAATATTTTTTACTTGTAACTCATAATCGCAGATCCATTGGTAAATATCAGTCAGCGTCATCTTCGCATCTCTTTTTGGTTTCCATCCAGTTAAATTAATGATTTTACGACAATCTGTCATAAAAATAGGCATATCACCAACTCTGTTTTCAGGAATAGAATCGATAGGAATAATATGTCCAGTAATTTCTTGGCAAAGTTGGGTTGTTTCATAAAGTGAAAGTGTGTTATTAATTCCACCTCCCACGTTAAAAGTTTGGGATTTTAGTTGTGCAAATTGATCTAGTTGTAAATCTAGTAAATCTAGTAAATCTGCTACATGTAAAAAATCTCTGACTTGTTTACCAGTTCCTCCATAGCCAATATATTTCAGAGATTTCTGAAAGTAATGAAATGCCATCCATAAAGCAAATACGCCTTGATCTACTTTACCCATTTGCCAAGGACCTGTAAGCACACCACAACGATTAATCAAAGTTCTGATTCTATAAGCCTCAGCATATTCAGCTATTAATAACTCTGAAGCAAGTTTAGTCGCTCCGTAGAGAGAACGAGCTTTATCCAAGGGGAATTCTTCTGCAATTCCTTGACTAGTAGCACCTAGTATAGGCTGTTGTTCTGTGAGTTGAAACCGGGTTTCTGTCTCGATAAAATTCAAAGCATTCAAATAAGCAATAGGATATACCCGACTAGTGGAGAGAAAAATAAAATCAGCATGAGTTTGACGAGCCAATTCTAAACAGTTAATTGTGCCTACTAGATTTGTTTGTAATACATAACCAGGCGAAGTATATCCTGCTAAAACTGAAGGCTCCGCAGAACACTCTAAAATTAAATCTGGTTGTAATGCTAGGGGATCTAAATCTTCTGGATTACGAACATCACCATGAATAAACTGAATACCTGCTTGCTGGAATCGGAGTAAGTTTAATTCTGAACCGCGTCGTTTTAAGTTATCTAAAGCAATTATTTGCCAATCGGGATGTCGTTGAGCTAGTCCTAAACCTAGCGAACTACCTACAAATCCTGCTCCTCCAGTGATTAAAACTCTTCTATTCATGGGAAAATCATTTTTAGTTTTGACTTGAAGTTATGATCTGATGCTTTTTCCGCACATAATCACCTCTAGAGAGATGTTTCTCTAACCAAATGTAAAGTACCACAAAAAGGTATCTACTACCCATTTCCTTGAGCTTTAGCTTAGATACCCCAGTTTTACGATTTTGCCAAGTTATCGGAATTATTGTATAGGAATACCCTCTGACAATTGCTTTAAGCGGAATTTCTACAGTCAGATTGAAATGATGTGATACTAGGGGAAAAATTCCTTCAATTACTTCTCTACGATAAATCTTAAAGGCGTTAGTAGTATCATTGTAACTCAACCCAAATAAGATTTGAATAAATAGATTGGCTAACCGATTTATCATCAGTTTATGGACTGGGTAGTCAATGACTTTACCTCCTTTGATAAATCGAGAGCCAAACACACAATCATACCCTTCTTGTAATTTATAATAGTAATCAACTATGTTATCTGGTGCATCAGAACTATCTGCCATAACAATCGCTACAGCATCCCCTTGAAATTTCTCTAGTCCACAGCGAACAGCAAATCCAAACCCATTGGGGTAATGGTTATTTACATAATGGACTTGACTATTTTCACGGCTTAATTGCTGTAATAGTTCTTCTGTGCGATCGCGACTATTATCGTTGACTACAAGAATTTCATAATCGATGTTTTGTCTTTCTAATATCTGGCTGATCGCAAGTACGGTATCTACTATACAACCCTCTTCGTTATAAGCAGGAATTACTATGGAAAGAACTCTGATTTTTCCTGAGCTTACATCTAGAAATTCTCTGTGTAAAAGTGAGGTATTTTCCAAACCAGGAGCTAGCCCTTCTGGATAATACATCTCAGATGAAAATTCTGCTGGTCTTCCTTTGTAATTAGACTCTATTGGGGATTTGGGGGTTTTAAAGATGAGGCGATCGCTAATTAGATAATTAAGAGATGCACTAGATATTACTCCTACCAATGTATTAGCTACATAATTAACATGTAACCAATCTAAAATAGGGAATATAATAAATATACGAGTGATTACAGCCACCCCAGCAGATACATGGTAAAGAGGAATTTGTTTCCACAATACTTCTTTTACTGTCCAATTCCCCCCTGTCCAAACCCAAATCCGGTAAATAAAAAAACTAGCAAGCAGTGAGATCTCTATTGATATTAGATTGGCAATATTTCTTAATAGAGGAGTGTTAAATCCACACCATTCTATCAAGCTAAATATCAGAAATAAATTAATAGCTGCGGCTACACCACCACCTATAATAAATCTGAAAATTTTACTATGGAAGATATTTCTGATCATGCTGAACAAAATCCCCAACAACAAATAATTGTCATAACCCAAATAGAAAACCGAAGTTTAGTTAAATCTGTTCAGAAAACTTCCCCTCACTCTAAATACTATCCTTTGTAAGAGGGATTTGGAATTAAAACCTCTTCCACCCTTATTTAACTCCAACGCTTGATATTTTCAGTAAAAATTTCCTGCAAAATATCTTTCACAGTATAAGTTAGCTTCCAAGACGGATAATGACTTTGGAATTTATTAATATCACTAATCCACCAAATATGGTCTCCGATTCGGTTTGTCTCAACATAGCTACTATTGAGTTTTCTCTCAGCAATAGTTTCACAATGCTGAATAGCTTCTAACATCGAACAATTGCTGTAGCGGCTACCTCCAATATTATATACTTCTGCTACACGCGGTGCTTGATAAAAGTGGTAGAAAGCATTGACTAAATCGTAGCTATGAATATTATCACGCACTTGTTTGCCCTTATAACCATAAATTTGATAGGCGGTTCCTGTAATAGTACATTTCATTAAATAGGACAAAAAACCATGTAACTGAGTTCCAGAATGACTAGGACCAGTCAAGCACCCTCCACGGAAAGCAACTGTCTTCATATCGAAGTAGCGTCCGTATTCCTGTACTAAAACATCCGCTGACAATTTGGAAACGCCAAATAAAGAATGTTTACAGTTATCAATACTCAGAGTTTCATTAATCCCTGAATAATAAGGGTGTCCTGCTGCTATCTCCCAGCGAAGTTCTTGCTCAACCAGCGGTAATAAATTGGGATTATCTCCATAGACTTTGTTTGTAGAGCAGAATATGAAGACAGCTCCTGGGCAATGTTGACGCGTATTTTCCAGTAAAACTAAGGTTCCGTTGGCATTAACTGTAAAATCAGTGTAAGGATCTTTAGCTGCCCAATCGTGGGACGGTTGAGCAGCCGTATGAATAATCAGGCTAATATCCTTCCCGTAAGTTTGATATATTTGGGCGATTGACTCATGATTGCGAATATCAATATCATGGTGGATATATTGGCTCTGATAATCCATTAACAGTTGATGGCGGTTCCATTCAGTTGAAGCGTCTTTACCGAAAAAGACTTCGCGCATATTGTTGTCAATACCAACAACTGTAAAACCTCGGTTACAGAAAAATCTGACTGATTCGGAGCCAATTAGTCCTGCTGCACCAGTTATCAATACTACGCTCATACTTTGGTATAAAATTCTATCACTTTTTAGGAATACTGATTCACATTATAAACCTTATATGAAATAATTTTTACTCGTAGATTGCTTGAAGAAATGTAAATTCAAAATTAATTTGCTTTATAAGCAATGCAATGATTGTCAATCATTTAGAATAAAAGGCCTTTTGTCAATCAGCTAAAATACTTAAAAATGGAGAAAACAAATGAGTAATACTGGTGTTTTTAACGACTTGCAAAATAAATGGTATTTTAAAGATAATCGTCAACTCACTTATTTTAGGACTTGGCTACTTTTCTCAATAATAGCTGCACTATCCTATATATTTCAATATCCTTTCAATGCTAGTGTTGATTTCTTTATGCTGGCAGATCCAGGTGGAGCATTGAAAGGAGATTATTTAATAACTCAAGGTTACTCACCTACAATTGATTTCACCTACAATTATGGACTGTTACCCTTAAGCATAGGGCGTATCTGGTTTGAAATTTTTGGTAGAACACCCCAGGCTTATCTTGGGGCAATGTTAGTGTTTAATCTTTTGATTGTTGCTGCTTTAACAAGAATAGTTTTTGTAGCTGATTTAAGACGAATAGGAATAATATTTATAGCCTGTACAATTCCTTTTTCTATAATGCCATCATACCCTAATTTCACTCATGCACTTGAGGCATTACTTATTTATCTTGCATTGGGAGAACATATCTCTGGTAGAAAACATTATGCATTAGTTTTATTGACAGTTAATTTGTTTGTCAAACCTAGTATGTCTTACGTATATATATTTCTTATACTTGTCATATATGGCATAGATTTACTCAGAAAAAGGACTCAATTTGTAACTGTATTTTTTCAAGTTTTACCTGCTGGTTTAATATTTATCTTTTTATTAATACTTATGGGGATTAATTTCGGGATAATACCGATATTTAACACCATTATTCCTATAGCAGGTTCCCAAAATTACAAAGCTAACAATTATGGTTTTTTTACAGGTATAGGAAGACATTTCTGGTATTTTCCACAAGTCAAGATTGGCTACTACTTAGGTAGTATAACAGGCTTTTGGATTTTTACAACTGTTATATTGTTTTTATCAGTAGTTTATTTTTCTTGGCAAATATTTACTAAGAAAATTAGTCATTCAAAAATTCCTTTTTTAGAAGTCCAATTTTGTATTCTATTGCTCCATTTATCTTTCGTATTATTTTTCTTTGGTAACTCATGGTCATGGTTTTATTACTCTTATCTATTGCCAATAGGATTAAGTTTTCTGACTAGCTATAAATTTCATGAGTTTAAAAAAATAAGAATTTTCCTGTTCTGTATGCTAATTTCATTAATCCTTTTAGGCTATCGAGGTTTATTCATTTCTAATTATAGACTTTGGCATGATACCAAACCTCAAACCTCAATGCTTGGTCTTTATGCTTCATCCGATTATACGAATGAATTTATGAATATAGTGGAGTCTTGCAAAAGACAAAATGTTCTCATATTGTCTGATATGGGTGCAACTGATTTATTTTTCCCAAAATGTCATATGCCTAATACATGGTATACAGGACTTCCATTTAATAATCTTTTGGAAAACGCCAGGATTAGTCAACAATTTTCGCAAGCGAAATCAATTATCATTCCCACTGGTAAATTAGATATAATGAAAATTAAGTTAATAAGAGGCTATTTGGGAAATTTCCAGATATACCGAACCACCAAAAATTTTATTTATTTGAATAAGAAATAATCCTTATTTGACAAAGGAGATATTTTTGGATACTATCTACCATGGTTAATCCTAAAATTACGGCTTTGATGAAAAATATGCTAAAAAATAATTTGGCTAAATTTCAGTACTATATAAGTTTATATCGTCACGATTTGATTGCTTTATTTTTAGCTGCGGTCATTGGAACTATCTTATCTATCATTCCACATATTTTGTGGTTTTTTAAAACAGGAACTCCAGAATGGTTTGCAGACAGTGATGATCTACTTTACCTTGCATATTCAGCTTTCGCTTACTATAATCATCCCCTGTACTTAAGCGATCCCGTACTTATGTATGGAGGATCAACTATGTATCCTTGGTTACAACTGATTCCAGGGGTCATCATCACTAAATTACTGGGAATAAACCCTATATATATTAATATTGTCTGGCGAATATGGTCAGGTATAAGTATTCCTATAGGCTGGTACTTGTTAACTCGATTGTATCTTAAAAACGTATGGATGGCATTTTTATCTACTACTATATTAATCACTGATATAGGTGTTCATTCCTGTTGGTTAATTTATAGACATTTTACGACTGTCACAAATATTGCTTTAGGAAGAAATGGAGATATTTTTCTAACCTATCCATCACTATATTATAATTGGCGCATCATAACTCCGGGTTTGAGTTTGGGTTATCTATTACTTCACTTGTGGTTAACTCATCTAGCTTTAATCAAACCTAGTCGGAAAAGAGTGGGATTAGCTGTAGTTAGTTTTGGTTTACTATTTTATGTTTACTTTTACTTTTGGACATGCGTAGCATTAGCTTTATTTATAAGTATCTTATTGGATGCTAAAAATCGTAAAGTTTATCTCAATATAGGTATATTTGGTTCATTATTAGGATTACCCCAGTTAATATCTAATATTTTAATAAAAGCCAACTCTAATAAAGATTGGTTACCTAGAACTGATAATTTCATATCTATTCATCACTTTAGTGAGCTTTTATTACCATCGCTAGCTTTAATACTAGTTTTTATCACTTTTTTCTGGGTGATTTTACGTCGTAAAGACCTAATTTATTTATGGTCATTGGGAATTTCGGGGCTTCTTTTGAGTAACCATCAAGTAATTACAGGATTACAGATACAAAATTTTCATTGGATCTATTGTTATGGACCAGCCATTTCGCTCTTAGTGATGCTTATGTTTAATGAATTAATTTCCCTATTACACATAAAAAAACGGACTTTGATATTTACAGGTTTGGCGTTGTTATCAGTTTATCTAAGTACTGGTATATGGTTAAGGTCATTGGAAGCAACACAGACGAAAGAATCTGTTGGATGGACTACTAGTTACCATAAATATATCCACCAAAGACTCGATCGCTCAGATGTGATTCTAAAACCTAGAGCAGTAGTAGCTGGTGATGAACAATTTCTCACATTTGCAATCATTTCCGAAAATCAACGTCCTCTTTCTGGATATACAGTAAATTTAAGTCCAGCCATTGATAATTCTGAATGGGATGACAGAATAACCCTCAACAATTATCTTAAAGGAATAGATCGCACAACTTTTCTAACACAGCAAAACTCGGATTTGTCTAACTCTACTTGGGGTCCATGGATACGAGACAAAAATAAACTTGCTGAACGTATTAATAGCCGTTTGAAATACTTCGATCAAATCGTTAGCGATCCTAATGCGGCTGTTAAAAAATTCCAGGTAAGATATGTTATCCTACAACAAAATCAACAGAAACCAGAATATTTAAATACTAACTGGAAACTTTTACAAAATGGACCTTACTGGCGAATTTGGGAGAATACTTTATGCAAAGAATAGGCAAATTAAGCACAGGTTTTTGGGATAGCAAGCACAAAACTTTCGTATTTATATTTACTATAGTTATCGTATTGGGAATATTTTTTAGATTTGTGAATATTGATCGGAAAGCTTACTGGTTTGATGAAACATTCACATCATTGAGAGTTTCTGGATATACAGAATATGAGTTTGTAGAGCAAGTTTCCCAAGCTGGTCTAATTAGTCAGAAAGAATTAGAAAAATTTCAGCGAATTAATTCAGAAAAAAACATAATTGATACAATTAAATCTTTAGCGATAGAAGAACCCCAACATCCACCATTGTATTATATAGTTACGAGAATTTGGGTACAGCTATTTGGTAATTCTGTCACCTCAATCAGGACGGTATCTGCCTTTATTAGTTTAATTGCCTTACCGAGTATGTATTGGTTGTGTCAAGAATTGTTTAGTTCTACTTTGACTGCTCAGATAGCTGTTGCTTTTATCGCTATATCACCACTCCATATATTATATGCCCAGCAAGCTAGAGAATATAGTTTATGGACGGTGATGACTCTACTGACTAGTGCTGTTTTACTTTATGCAATGCGTTTAAATACTCGGTTTGCTTGGGGGATACATACGGCAGCAGTTATAACCAGTTTATATACTTTTCCTGGTTCTATTGCAGTGACATTTGCTCAGGCAATTTATCTAGCTATAATGGAAAATTTTCGCTTGACCAAAAAACTAATTGCCTATTTATCAACATTAATCATAGCCTTGATAATTTTCCTTCCCTGGTTGTTGGTGATTATTACTAGTTTAAAACACATTGACCAAACAATTGTTGGACACTATCATCCCCATAAAGCATCATTATTAAAAGCGTGGGCTTTTAATCTTAGTCGGATATTTATTGATAGTAATCATTCCAGAACACTAATATACTTTGGTTTCGAGAATTCGTTTACTTTTTTAATCGAAATAGTTCTGGTTTGTTTAATAGTAATTTTATCAGTATATTCCCTTTACTTTATCTGTCGCCATAGTTCTCGACAAAGCTGGTTATATATCATAGTTTTAATATTTTTAACTGCATTTACAATCATGATTGAGGATTTAATAGATGGGGAATCTAAGTCAATGTATCCACGATATATTATCCCTGCTTATCTATTTATTCAGATATCTATAGCTCATGTTTTAGCAGAGAGTATCATAGGCGAATCCTATCGGCGAAAAACAGCAAAAATAATTATTTGCCTATTATTGTCTGGCTCAATTATTTCTTGTGTAACTGTTTCTCAAGCTTCTTCTTGGTGGACGCAAAATACTGGTTACGATTATTCCTCTGCTGCTCAATTAATTAATAAATTTGATAAACCACTTATAATTAGTAGCGATAGCATGGGTAGTGTAATTTCATTAAATTATCAACTTAAATCCCCTACAATGTTTAATTTAATTCCTGATTGTTATACTTGTCGTTTTACTCCTCCTGTAAATGGGGATAAGAAAATTTTCCCTATTCCTGAAGCATTTGATGTGGTTTTGTTTAATCCATCTCCCAAATTAATCCAAGATGTTAAAGCTTATCCCGTTTACAATATCAATCCTATCGGACTAAATATGTGGCATTTAACCCAGAAAATTAACAAGAGCGAATCTTATTAGATATACCCTTAAGCTATTGTCAAACTTTGATTTACTATTAGGTTAAAGAGGAGTATTATGAATATTGAAAATCCTTCAATAATGCAAATATTAGGAAATAAAAGATTAGAACAATTGGATGGCTTAAGAGGTATTTCCGCGATATCAGTTCTCATGTGCCACTTGATTTATCAAACAGGTGATCATGTTGATATCAGGTTTTATCCATCATTATTGCTTAAGTGTATAGCCCAGTTTGGACACGTATCGGTATTAATATTTTTTGTGCTTTCTGGATTTGTAATTGGTTACACTACATCAAAAAAATTCACATGGGAAGAGGCAAGAAAATATATCTTAAAGCGATTAATTCGGCTTTATCCTATATATTTCCTGGTTATATTATTAACATTTGCTCTGCTTACTGAACCATATACCAAACTAGATATCATAGGACATTTATTATTTCTTCAAGTTTGGTTAGTTCCTGTTGTCAGAAATAATGAACCTCTTTGGTCTTTGCATTATGAGTTTATATTTTACATATTGTTTTTGGTGATTTGGAAATTTAATATAAATGTGAATAAGGCAATATTTATTTGTTTTTTATCAGGTATACTGTCAGCATTTATCAGATTTCATCCTTTAGAAATACTGGGATATTTTACACTTTGGTTGAATGGGTTTTGGTTGGCTAAGAATCTAGAAAATTTGCATAAATTTAGTCAGATTAAATTAGTATCTGATAACTACATATCCTATCGTTTCTGGACTCTATATATCCTCATCAATAGTTTTATGTCCCAAAATATTTTAATTATGATAATCAACAAATTCGCTATATCATCTCATATTGTGAGGTCTATATTTTTATCAGTTTTGATTACTACTTTAATAGCTTCACTAATAGTAGAAACTAAAATAATAACCTTCTGGTATAGATTGTCAATTACTTTGGTATTTTTAAGTGTGATCTTTGCCCTCATTTATGGCTGGCGACAAAATACATTTTACGATTCAAATGAATTAACAGGATATCAAATAGGAGGTTTTTTAATTTTAATTCTACCATTAACGCTATTTTTAAGGAAAATTCCTGTAAATTTTTTAAGAAAAATTTCTTATATTGGCTCTTTTTCCTATGCTCTTTATATAGTACATTATCCCATAATTCGCATTATTTATCGTCTGTTTAGTAATTTATCGAATAATGGGCAAAATGTATTATTTGATTGGATCGCCAACTTATGTGCTGTAGTGTTAGCAGTACTGACTGCTTGGATTTTAGAGTGCTGGTTACATATAATGATAGCTAAAAAATTGAAAATTTACTTTAAATTAAACAGTTGAAAAATATGCTCAAAATTGCCTTTAATGCCAGACTTTTAAAATCACCTACCATTAGGGGATGGAACCGCTATACTATTAATCTCTTACAGGAGTTATCCGCCCTAGATATCAAGTTGTTTCTCTACTCAGACCAGCCTTTACATCCAGTATATTTAGAGAGGTTGCCTAAAGATAGCTATCAAGTATGTATTTCTCCTCCTATGCGGTATATTTTCTGGGAGCAGTATTGGTTGCCAAAACAGTGTGAAAAAGATCGAGTAGATATTCTACATTGTCCAATTAATTTTGGTCTTCCTTGGTCAAATCACTGTCCTCGTATACTAACATTACACGATATAATAGATCAAGTTTATTATACTTCAGACAAACTTGGTTATAGAAAGTTGAGTTTAGCTGGTTTACAAAACAGAATGTATCATTGGGTCGCGAGAAATAGAGCCGAGCATATTCTTACAGTGAGCCAATACTCAAAACAAGATATGATTAAATACTTAGGTATTTCTAAAGATAAAATTACAGTGATCTACGAAGCAGCTGATCCTATATTTCATCAGCCAATCAATTCAGTTCAATGTTTACAAATTCGTCACAAGTATCAGTTGCGACTTCCTTATGTTTTATATGTTGGTGGTTGGGAAAAACGCAAAAATATTCCTTTCTTGATTAATGCTTTTGCCCAAGCCAAGTTAGCAGGTGTAGACTTGGTCCTTGTTGGTGGCAATGACGAACAACGTGGTATGCTGCTTAAACTGGGAGAATCTGTAAACATATCTCAACATCTACATTTATTAACTTGGGTAGATGATCGGGATTTACCAGGACTTTATGCGGAAGCTATCTGTTTTGTCTATCCTAGTGAATACGAAGGATTTGGTCTACAGTTGTGTGAAGCTATGGCTGTTGGTTGTCCAGTTCTAGCAGCAAGGGCTACTTGCTTGCCAGAAGTGTTGGGTGATGGTGGTGAGACTTTTTCTTTATCTGAAACTAGTGAGTTAGTCGATTTATTGCAGCGATTAAGAAGCGATATATATTATTACCATTATTTAGTTACTCAGGCTAAAAAACGTAATTATGTATTTAGTTGGGAAGCTACTGCTCAACAAACAAAAACCATGTATGAACAAATATTACAATAAATAATGATATGGGGCATTTTTTTCTGACACTACATCAGTTAATTAGTAGGATTTCAGAATTTAACTTACCTGCTCAATGGCATTTAAACAGGCTTGCAGGAACTACTGGTATGTTTGTTTGTAGGGGTAGAATTCAACTTAGCCTCTGTTCAGATACTATTATTAAGCCTGCTGATAAAATTTGCTATATCGGTATACGTTTATTGGGCAAATCGACACTGAAAAATGATACAACAATTATCGATGCTGGTTCTAAATCAATCATGGACTTAAATGGATGCTTGATCGGACGAGGGGTAAGCCTAAGCGTTGGTTCTTCAGCATACTTGGGTATAGGAAATAATTCTTATATTAACAATAATACTAGAATATTTGCCCAACAATCAATTACTATTGGTCAAAACTGCGCAATTTCCTTTGGAGTAACAATATTTGATGATGATGGACATGGGTTTGGGTTACCTCCTTATTCAGCTCCAATAGTGATCGAAGATAATGTTTGGATTGGTTGTAATGTAACTATTTTAAAGGGCGTAACCATTGGCAGTGGTTCAGTTATTGCTGCTGGGGCAGTTGTAAATAAGTCTTGCTCGCCTAATTCTTTGCTGGCTGGAGTCCCGGCTCGAGTAGTTCGAGAGGGAGTACGTTGGACTGATAAATCTAGAGTTGACCAATCCTATCTATTATAAATATGTTCTGATACTAGTGGACAAACAATTTTTAGATTAATCGCATTAAACAGTAACAGATTTAATTAGCAAATTTAATTAGCAAAAAAATGCATCGAACTGGACGGTCAATAATTAACTTTGCTACTGGGGTTGGCTTACAAGTAATCATACTGGGCGTAGGTTTTATCAGCACACCTTTGCTATTGAGTTGGCTGGGTAACGATCGCTATGGAGCATTCCGCGCTGCTGGTGATTGGGGAAATTATTTAAATCTCCTAGAGCTTGGTATTGGTGGTTCCTTAATGTCTTTGCTCGCCTCATCTCTGGGTGTTGGGGACAGCCAACAAATCCGGTGGACATTAGCCGTTGGGATTAGAGCCTACCTAAAAATTACGCTAATTATTGGCTTGGCTTCCTTTTGTTTAGGCTGTTTCATCACTCATCTTGTACCAGTCAAAAGTAGTTTAAGGGGAGAACTCCAAACTGGTTACTGGATCGGATACGTAAGCGTATTTCTCATACCATTAACCCCTTTCCGTCTTTTGGCAGATGCTAGCCAACGGGGTTACTTTACTAATATATTTTCCTTATTTCAAAACCTGATGATTACTGGTGTATCCTTAACACTAGCAAAAATGGGATTTGGTATTCCTGGACCATCCCTAGCCGGCTTACTGGGAAATATTTCTTTTCAACTCGTCATGTCTTGGGACGGAGTACGTCGCTATCCAGATATTTTTCGAGACTTAAAATATGTCACGGCCCAAAAACCAATTGAAACCCGACTTTGGCAATTAAACTGGTCTACTTTAGCTTTAAACCTTTCCAGTCAATTAGGATTTTATACCGATAATATTATTATTTCCTCTAGCTTAAGTCCCGCCACAGTTGTACCCTTTTTAGTTACCCAACGCCTAACAGCACTAGGTCAATGGCAAATACAAAGCATCGGGAATGCTACTTGGGCTGCTCTGGCTGACCTCCATGCTAAAGGAGAAGTAGAAAAGTTCAATACCCGATTGATTGAACTTACCCAATTAGTATCGGTGATCGGATTAGCTTCTTTAACTACGATCGCAGCCTACAATCATCACTTTATTTCTTTATGGGTCAGTTCAGACCGCTTCGGTGGTGATGGACTTACCTTACTCGCGGCTGCTAATAGTTTTATGATGGGTCTGTTATCCCTCTGGGGATGGTGTTTTACTGCAACGGGGACACAACCTAAATTAGTTGTACCTACGACATTAGCCGCGACAATCAATTTCCTGGCTAGTATCACTTGTACCCACTTCTTTGGGATTGTGGGACCTCTAATGGGAACTTTTATTTCCTTTACCACAATTAGTATCTGGAAGCTACCACTACTTTTACATGAGATTTTTGGCACTTCTACAAAAAAACTTTTCTGGGTAATTATTAAACCCCTGATGGTGGCTATTCCCTATGGTTCCTTTATCTGGTGGATTGCTAAAATTCATCCGCCTTGGGGATGGTTGGGATTAGCTACTGAAATGGGATTGAGTACAATAATATACTTAATTGTGGCGTGGTTACTTGTGTTAAATATATCTGAGCGTAGTCTGTGGCAAGGTCGTCTAAAGATAATATTTGCCACATTTCGGAGAGTTTAGTCTTGATATATTAGCGATTCAGATAACGATGCAAATGAGTTATAAAAGTCTGAGCATGAACGATTAGCCGATGATTTTTATACCAAGAATAGGCATTATTGGCAATTGTCTGTCCGGCTGATAAATTCATTTTTTGTGCATATTTATCACCTAGCCAATAGTGATGATCTACTTGTAATCCATCTACATCTCTGGCTTCATACCAAACACCTACAGGAATCAGGCGATGAGCACAATAAGCCGCGAAGATACCTGATTTTGCTAGACATTCCAGATAATAGTCAAAAAAACCAACTATTGAATTAGCGAGGACACTACTGACTTGGGATGCAGTTAAAATTCCCTGACAGATAATCGGAATACCATTTATGGATTCAATCTGTAAATCTATCGCAGGTCCAATATCCCAAATTTCGGTAATTTCCAGTTCCCGACAAATTCGCTCTAATACTACTATCCGCGATCGCTGATAAACTCGCTCACGGGACCCACGGCTACCAAATACAACTAACCGCCGTTGACGTTCCCATAAAGGCGGGGGATTTTCCGGTTCGCCTACATTGGAGAAAATAGGCAAAATTGGATTTTCTGGGTGTTTTCCTAAACTGAATTTCTGGATAATCCCTGCATATTCTTGATTACTAGTCAGACAGCGATCGCTCAAGATAACTAAACGCGCAGCTAAATTTCTTTGTAGGGGAGATGTCCAATATTGACTAGTCCAAATTGAACCAAAAGCATATAGTTCATGGAACATCGTGACTAAATACCTATTCTTCCTGCCTCTAGACCAACTTTCCAAACCTCTGACTAACCAAATAGGACAACCTCGTTTCGCATAACCATAGCCTACATAGTGCAGAAGCACGATTGAACAGGAATTTGATTGTTTTGGTAATAATCCCTGCAAAGAATGGCTGGATTGCTTTTGGAGCTGCTTGACGGAAAAATCTTTGACAACAGATGCTCCAGACCAATGAGGATCTGCAACTATAAATTGAGTAATTAAACCAAAATCCTGACGCATTTGTTGAGCTAGATGCAGTCCATAGTCTCCTACTCCATCAATAGCAGGGGTTAATCGAGGAACAATTGTCGTGATTTCAGTCACATATCCCATTGGATTAATCTTCAAAGATCATACAATAATACATTAATCATTAATACATTAATCTTTATGTCTAACACAAAAAAACTGCTCTCTATTGGTCACTCTTATATAGTTAGATTAAATCGCCGATTAATTAATGAAATAGCTCGTTTGTCTCAGGAAAAATGGGAAGTAACGGCGATCGCACCCAAATTTATCTATGGGGATTTGCGAGCTATACATCTAGAACCTGACCCTGAGGAATTTTGTCAACTTCAAGCAGTACCAGTCTATTTTAGCAAATTCCCCCATGTTTTGACTTATGGGTGGGACTTGCGAGAAATTATGCAGCAAGAATGGGATTTAGTACATTGTTGGGAAGAACCTTACATTTTTTCTGGTGGACAGGTGGCTTGGTGGACTAAGGAAAACACCCCTCTGATTTATTCCAGCTTCCAAAATAAATCTAAGCAATATCCACCTCCTTTTAATTTGATCGAAAATTATACTATGAATCGGGCTGCGGGATGGATTGCATTCGGTAAAACAGGGGCTGAGGCTTTAAAAGATCGTCCAGGCTATTCATCTCCCATGCGCATAATTCCCCCTGGAGTTGATATCCAGCATTTTTACCCGGCTATGAACATCAAATATCGAATCCGGCGATCGCTGGGTTGGGAAGAACAGGGAATACCCGTAATTGGATTTTTAGGACGCTTTGTTCCAGAAAAAGGATTACATTTATTAATGCAGGTTTTGGATAGTTTACAAACTCCATGGCTGGCTCTATTTGTGGGTAGTGGAGTCATGGAATCAACGCTGAAAGCATGGTCAAAACGTTATCCTGAAAAAGTGCGGATTTGTACAGGGATCAAACACAATCAAGTTCCTGAATATTTAAATTGTATGGATATACTAGTTGCTCCTAGCCAAACTGTAACTAATTGGCAAGAACAGTTTGGGCGGATGTTAATTGAAGCCTTTGCTTGTGGTGTCCCTGTGATTGGGAGTGACAGTGGTGAAATTCCTTATGTAATTCAAGATGCAGGGATAGTGGTTGGTGAAAAAGACCGATTAGGATGGATTAGCGCTATTTCTGATTTGCTCAATAGCCCAATACGTTGCCAAGAACTGGCTAAAAGGGGTTTAGAGCGAGCTAATAAAGTTTATGCTTGGTCTGTTGTCGCTGAAAAACATTGGGAATTTTTCAACACTTTTTAAAAAGTATGAGTTAGAAAGCATGAGTTAGAAAGCATGAGAAAGTAAAATTGAGAGCAAAAATTTTGGCTAAGAAGCAACCACGTCTGGCGATTATCTGCGATTATCTAGAAGAAAACTGGGCTAGTATGGACCTATGTGCTCAGATGTTGATTCAGCACATGTCTAATTTAGATTCTCCATTTATTGAACCTGTACAAATCTGTCCAAAATTCAACCGACGGTTACAGCGGGTTCCGGGGATAGGTCAAAAGCATTTTGCTTATAATACAGACCGTCTAATTAATCGATTTTGGGATTATCCTGAGTATCTGAAGCACAAAGTCAAACAGCAAAATTTTGATTTCTACCATATCGCTGACCATAGTTACGCCCAACTAGCGCATGTTTTACCCCCAGAACGCACGGGAGTATTTTGTCATGATATTGATGCTTTTCGCTCTCTGGTAGAACCTCATCAAGAAGTCCGTCCAGGCTGGTATCAGGCTATGTCTCACAGAATCCTGCGTGGGTTGCAATCATGTGCTGTTATATTTCATTCAACTACAGCAGTGAGGAAACAAATCGAGTCTTATCAATTAGTGGAATCATCGCGTTTAGTCCATGCTCCCTATGGTATTGCTGCAGAATTTAGTCTGATTCCAGAGAATCATTTTATTTCCCAGGAATTAGAGCAGTTGATGAGAAAACCCTTTATCCTTCATGTTGGTAGCTGTATTCCTCGTAAACGGATAGATTTACTTTTAAATGTATTTTCTCAAATAAAATTTTCTCATCCAGATTTTCACTTGGTGAAAGTTGGCGGTGAATGGACCCAAGGACAACAGGAACAAATTGCTGATTTGAATATTGGTAAGTCAATAATTCATCTCCAAGGTGTAGAGCGATCGACTATCGCAAATCTTTACCGACGAGCATCAGCAGTTTTGTTAACTAGCGAATCAGAAGGTTTTGGATTACCTGTGATTGAGGCTCTAGCTTGTGGAGCAGTTGTTATGGCTAGTGATATTCCCGTGCTGCGGGAAGTTGGTGGAGACGCTGTGGTGTATTGTCAAATTGGGGATGTGTCAGATTGGGTAAATAAATTGGCGCAAGTTTTGGTCAATCCGAGTAGTACTCCATCGGTGAACCTGCGTTTGAGTCAAGCGGGAAAATATTCTTGGACCGCTCACGCCCAGATTATCGCTCAATCCTATTTACAGCTAAGTAATATAAAATAATATGAAAATCCTATTTGTCAATCCAGTAGGAGTAATTGGTGGCGCTGAAAGAGTTTTATTAACCACAATCGCTGCTCTTCTTAATACCCAAACTCACCTGGAATTATACTTAATTACGGCGACTAATGGACCTTTAATAGAACAAGCTGAAAAATTAGGAGTCCAGGTAAAAGTCCTGGAATTACCAGCAGAAATTAACCAGTTGGGGGATAGTGCTTTTGTGGGTCGGAATCGGGCGATCGCTCTCCTTACCCTATTGAGGCGATTAATCCCTATTTTGCCCAAGCTGAGTCAGTATCTGCAAAAATTCCGGCGATCGCTCCGAGAGATTCATCCTGATATCATTCATTCGCATGGAATCAAAACTCATTTACTCATCGCTTTAGCGAAATTCGACAAAACCCCTGTTATCTGGCATATACATGACTTTTATGGCTCACGACCATTGGTAGCGCGGATATTAAAATGGATGAGCCGTAATGCTAGTTTAGGAATAGCGATTTCTCAAGCTGTAGCTGAAGATGCTCGATTTATAATCCCCGATTTACCCATAAAGGTAGTCTACAACGCTATAGATACAAATTACTTTTGTCCTAATTTCGCCTCTTATCCATCCCTACCGCAGCGGATCGGATTAGTAGCTACTTTCGCTCGTTGGAAAGGTCATAATATCTTTCTCGAAGCAGCAGCTCACATTGTTAAAACAAGACCTGACTTAAAAGTTCAGTTTTGGATTGTGGGTGGAGCAATCTATCAAACCCGTGGTTCCCAATTTTCAGAACAGGAATTGCGCGACCAAACCATCAGTTTAGGGATAGCAGATAAAGTGGATTTTCTGGGATTTCAGTCAGATGTAGCGGAAATCTATCGTCAATTAGATATAGTAGTCCATGCTAGTACTCAACCAGAACCATTTGGATTGGCTATAGTCGAAGCAATGGCTTGTGGTAAGTCGGTGATTGTCTCCCAAGCAGGAGGCGCTATGGAGCTATTTACCCATAACTACGATGCGGTTGGTGTACCACCAGGAAAAGCGATCGCTTTAGCTACAGCTATTTTGGACTTACTTGACCATCCAGAAAAATGCCAGACTATGGCAAAAAATGCCAGACAAACAGTTATACAGCGATTTAATCAAACCAACTTAGGCGGTCAAATATGGCAAATTTATCAAGGACTCTATAATTAATTGAGCAAATTGCCCAAGAGAAGCGTTTTTGGATCTACACTAAATTAGCAGAAAAAGAATTACTTTGCCAAAATGTCTCGGATACTTTCACTGGTTAACTATCCTTTTCCCACCTCGAATCATTGAATATATAATTGTTCATGAATTAGTGCATTATCTTACGACGGTATTGGACAGCAGCGCGGAGTAATTTGATTTTATAGGGATCAGCATCTTTCCGCCAAGATAATTGATATCCTTTGAGGATGACGCAATTATCAGCTAAACATTGGAGCCAAATAGCGCGATCGCTAATACTAGGCCAATTATCTAACAATCCCCAATCTTGCTCTTGGCGAGTCAGCTTGGCAAATTTTTCATATAGGGGATAATCAGGAGTAACTAAAGCATCTTTATAATGTAAGATTGATAGTTTATCCTCATGGCTATAATCTCGATAAGTTACATGTAAATTGCTCAGATTTATTTCCATACTGGTTTGTAATACTGGATGAGGGTTAATATCAAAATCAGGGTAGAACAAATAGGCAATTTTGGGTTTTTGGAGATAGAATTTAATTACGTTCGCTTCATCCAAACGCCCAATAGTCTGACTAGCGCAACCTTCGTAAAGGCGAAGCAATGGGTCAAGCGATCGCAGCGCCGATATATGAACCAAGAGATGATTTGCTGATTTTTTGCCAATCCGACTCTGAAGGCAAATTTCCCGAATAACTTGGGAATTTCCTAAACTATGGAGCATTTCATCAGCTTCCAACAATGCTTGTTTATATGTACCAAACAAACCCAAGATATCTTCCCGAATTTCCGGGGCGAATTCTGCAAATTTCGGACGACGGGTAAATTGACAAAGAGCCAAATAAACCATTAAATCCTGTCGCCTTGTTTTAGTGATTGCTTCCCATTCTTCAGCCTCTGTTACTTGCAAAATTACCTGAAAGGCTCGCCGGAAATTGCCAAATTCGGCGTTTATTTCCTCTGCTTCTGGTAATTCACTCTGACGGGGGAGACGACCCCGTTTGGTCATAAAAGACATTAATGGAACTAATAATTCCTGATGATCTGCAAAAAGCTTAATACAAGCACGGACTCTAGGCGTACTAGCACGAGAACGGAAATGGGAAAGACGAAATAACTGAGCTTCAACTGGATCTCGAAAAACAAAGTAAACACCCAACGCTACAGGAATAGCATCAACACCCAGAAGTTGGTCAATATAAATTTTTAGTTCTTCCTGCTCGTAATATTTTTGGAATGTCTTGCGGTTAGTAACTATTCCATCACCGTAGATAACTGTACCTTTATTGATGTCAGCTAACGTCACTTGAGCAGCAACAATCAGCACTTTCCGCGTTAGTTCCCATGCTTTAATCAAAGCTTCGCGGCGATCGCCCATATTCTCAATCACGTTAATCACATAACCCAGATTGACAATATCCGCAGGAGATGGTGGAGGGTCGGGTGAGTAAAAAGGATCCCATCCTGAACAAGTGTATCCTTGTTTTTTCATCTGTTTCACATCACCACCACGCCCAGACCCATAATCTAAAAAACTCGTTTCCGATGCAAATAGTCCAGCTTCTAATGCTAGACGAACCGGACGAGACAAATTATATCGTGTAATTGCTGCTTTATGACGATCTATTTGGGGTGCTAAAATATCGGGGACGGTCATTACTTCTTCCGGTTCAACTATACTTAGTGACTGCTATTTTAAACAGTGTCCTTCTATAACTACTCCATAAGTTTGCAGACGTCTTACCCATCCCTGGCGATTACCAATATCTTTGGGATTATCTAACAAACCCAATGTTTCTTGAGCATGAGTAAGTAAGGAAAACTGCTCATAAAGAGGGTAATCAGGCGTAACAAATGTTTCTTTACGATGCAGAATAGGCGGATTAGGGGAATTACTATAGTCCCGGTAAGTGACTTTGAAATTAACTAAATTGATTTGAATACTGGCTTTTAAGGCTGGATGAGGGTCAGTATCAAAGTCAGGATAGGATAGATAGCTAATTTTTAACTGATTGGTCTTAAATTTGATGATATTTACTTCTATTATCGGAGGAACAAGATTCCTGGCTTGAGCCTCATATTGTAGAAGCAAGGGATCAAGGGTAGGTAAGGATGAAACATGAATGTAGAGAGCTTCTGGCATTATTTTGCCAAAACGACTACGTTTACAAGTAGAAGAGTAAATATGGAATGTCTCGTTAATAGACATACTCAATTCATTTACTCCATTCACTAATAATTTAACATTTTAGCATTCCTATATTCCATGACTTTTGCCAATTACCCAATTACGGCGAAAAAACTTAGCTAAGGAAGATTCCGTTAAAGATAAATAAATCGGTCTTCCATGGGGACAAGTCCGGGGATTCCGAGTACGTTGCCAATCATGTAGCAATTTTTGCATTTCTGCTAAAGTCAAAGGTGTCCCGTTACGGATCGCGCTCCGACAAGCAACAGCTACTTGTGCTGTTTGCAAATCTCCACCTCGACTCAATTCCAAAAGTGCTGACTCACAATCTTGACGCTGTTTTAAAATGGTGGGAATTTGACGTACCGCCCACAGTTGATCGCCAAAGGGTTCAATTTCTAAACCAATACGTTCCAATTGAGAAATCTGGGCTGGTACTAGTTTATAGAGAATAATCGGCGGTTCAACCAGGCTAATTTGCCAATCATCACATAATTGCTCATATAAAACTCGCTCATGAGCAATATGTTGTTCAATTAACCAGATTCCTTGGGAATGTTCTGCGACTATATAAGTGTTATTGACTTGAGCTACAGCTTTTAACACTAGTAGATTGTTCTCGCTGTCGGGATTTTGGGGATTTTGGGGATTAACATTATAACTACCGCTTGCTTCTGCTGCTTTGAATAACTTAGTTACTCGGTTGGTGTGAACTGATTCTTTAACATTAGGTTCGGAAATACGCAGGGCTTGATTGATTGCTTGTGTAATTTGTTCTTGCCAATAAGTCAGTTCGTTGAGATATACTTCCGTTTTGGTAGGATTACGGTTCCAATTGATTTGACCAGCAGAGATGATTAAATGTAGAAAACAAATGGGATAGCGATCGCGGGGTAAGGTTTTATGAAATGCGGCGAAAATGGTTTGTTCTAGTTCTGGCGACTTAATCATCCTCCCATTGATAGCTACTTTTACCCAATCAGGACGATGACGATGACAACGGTCTGGAAGTCCAATTACTAAGAACAGTTCTGAATTAGGAACAGCGGTTTCTATATTTGAGGGATTGGCTAAACTTAACTGTAATTCTTGTAAATCACCTGGGCGCAATTGTGGTAAAATTTGCGGTAAAAGTTGTCCAGCTGTCGCTGCTGCGGAAATCGTCAACCATTCTCGGTCATTTTGCCAAATTTGGTAGGTGACATGAGGGTGACATAAGGCAATTTGTTGAACAATTCCTTGTACCGCCTTCATTTGCTGGACTGGGGTGGGAAACCCCACCCGCCGTCCAGGGCAATTAGCGAATAAATTAGAAACTATTACCACTGTACCAGGTGCGATCGCCGCAGCTTCTTCTTGTATAGCTTTCCCATCCTGACCATAAACGACCCGCCAGCCTAAACTCCCACCTTGGATACGACTTAATATTTCTAATTCGGCTAAGGTTGTTAAACTATGTAGTGCTTCTCCCCGAAATCCTAAGCTCGTAATTTTGGCTAAATCATCTGTTGTACGAATTTTACTGGTACTATGGGCTGTCGCTGCTTGTTTTAAATCATTTAGGTTCATTCCTGAACCATTATCAGCTACGTGAATTCGCCATAGCTGTGGCCAGAGAGACACAATAATGCGAGTCGCACTAGCATCAAGGGCATTTTCGACCAATTCCCGCACCACTGCAGCTAGAGAGTCAATTACTTCTCCAGCAGCTATGAGATATACAACTTCTGTGGGTAAAGTTTGAATAGGAGATATCATAAATCGCAGCGTTGGCTTTGAGCCAACTGCTGAAACTGCCAACAGCTATATTTAATATTATACCTCAAAGAGATGTTTGATTCTTTGTAAAGAAAACTCGATTACTGAAAGATTTTTGGTAAATTGCAGATGAGGTAACAAGTAACAAAGCTTATGGGTACTAGTCTAGCTGTTAGTGTTCAGGATTTAAAGTTACGTCTTGATTGGGGTCAACCTGCATTTACAATTATTGACGTGCGCGATCGCCATAACTTTAATCAAAGACGAATTACTGGAGCAATATCAATTCCCCTAGAGGATTTAGCTTCCCGTGCTCAAACCGCCCTACATCAAGAACGAGAAATTTATGTTTACGGACAGAATGACTCTCAATCAGCCCAAGCAGTTCACATCTTACAAAACGCCCATTTCGTTGAAGTAGCGCCGCTTTCAGGTGGTGTTGACGCTTGGGTTGCAGCTGGTGGTCATATAGAAGGTTATGTTGGTAGTTAACTGTTGACTGTTGACTGTTGACTGTTAACAGTCAACAGCTTAGAGGTTTTTAAGGAGTACTCATTCTTTTCTTGATTATTCCTGGTTGAGATGTGGGCTTGAGTATTCCATTGAGTAAAGAAGCTGGACCTTGACCATAAGGCCAAGCAAAAGCATGACGAAAAGCTGCTTCTTGACAAGCCTGTAATTGGGCAAAATTGATAATATCGTAAGTCAGGAGATTTTCATACTCAAATGGAAGTCGGACATTATGCAAACCAGCATTATCAGTACAGATAGCAATATCCACTCCAGCATCAAAACAACGGTCAAAAACCAATTTAAGTTGGCGAATATCCTGTAAAGTACCTGTTTTCAGATAAGTTGTCGGACAAACTTCCAAACACTGTCTACGTCTAGCTATATCTGGTAGTAATTCTGGATATAGCAAGGGAATTTGAATCCCATGACCAATTCGCATCAGTAATGGTAGTAATTGAGGATAGCAACCAGATTTTGTTTCGTACAGATGTCCTGTAGTTTTTACTCCTTGTGAGTGAGCATAATCATATAAGCTTTCCCACTCATCTAATCGCTCTTGATAGTAACTGTCTCCCCCAGCAACATCCACCGCACAGACATATCTTGTATTCTGTATTGCTAAATCAATAATTGCTCGGTTCACCTCGTAAGGTAAGCGCGAATGCATACAGAGAATTTGGCTAGTCACGATAGGATATTCCAGTAACTGGCTAGATTCTCCTACTACTCTGACAATTTCCGCCATTTGAGCAATTCTTTCGCTTTGGCTGAGATGTTCGGGTGTTCGTAAATAAGGTGTGTACCGTAGTTCTAAATAAGCCAGATTTTCAAAAATGTAAGCGCCCCGCAACAACCTATAAATGAAATAAGGCAAAGTCTCTACGGTTTGTACACTTTCGACTAAAGTATGTAATTCCAGATACTCATCTAGGGTATTACGAGGACGGGTATAAAACTCTTCAAATTCTGCGTATTCAGCGAAGCGGGAAATCAATTCGCTCGAATGGCGCTCAAAATATCGCCACAATACACGGGGTACAACTGAGCCACCCAAATGTCTATGTAGTTCTGCATATAAAGCCATAATGTTATTTTTAAGTAATAATTTTATTTATCTTAACAAAAACTCACCTTAAGAACATATATTCCTAAAGAAGTATTTTATCTTTTTTGTAAATTGCTTATAATTGTATGTTAGCGCAATTAAATATAATATTACCTTCTGTCAGACTGGAAATGTAAATGTTTGACGTTAGCGATGCAATATTGTTATGATAGTTATTTGTGGAAACTTTACCCCTTAATATAAACGCTTGGCTAACGTTATTGTCATAGGTGCCCAATGGGGCGATGAAGGAAAAGGTAAAATAACTGATTTACTCAGCCGCTCTGCAGATGTGGTGGTACGTTACCAAGGGGGAGTGAATGCTGGACATACAATTGTTGTCCAAGGTCAGACTTTTAAGCTGAACTTAATTCCCTCTGGTATTCTGTATCCAAAAACTGAGTGTATTATCGGCTGTGGAACAGTCATCGATCCACAGGTCTTGATAAATGAACTCGAACAACTAGAAAAACTGAATATTTCTACTGCTAATCTGCTGATATCTCAGACGGCCCACGTAACGATGCCTTATCATCGGTTGATCGACCGAGCATCAGAGGAGCGACGTGGTAATCATAAAATTGGGACTACGGGTCGTGGTATTGGTCCAACTTATGCCGATAAGTCGGAGCGTATAGGAATTAGGGTTTTAGACTTGATGGATCCTCAAGGATTACATGAGCAGTTAGAGTGGACGATTAACTATAAAAACGTCATTTTAGAAAAGCTGTATAATCTACCTCCTCTAAATCCTAAAACGGTAATTGAGGAATATTTGGGGTATGCTGAACGGCTGCGTCCTTATGTTGTGGATACATCGCTGAAAATTTATGATGCAGTCCAGCGACGGCGCAATATTTTGTTTGAAGGCGCACAAGGGACGTTACTTGATTTAGACCATGGAACTTATCCTTATGTAACTTCCTCTAATCCTGTGGCTGGGGGAGCTTGTGCGGGGACTGGGATAGGTCCGACAATGATCGACCGGGTAATTGGGGTATCCAAAGCCTATACCACAAGAGTTGGTGAAGGTCCATTTCCTACAGAGCTAAATGGGGAAATAGGAGAATTACTTGGCGATCGCGGGGCTGAGTTTGGCACAAATACTGGGCGCAAACGCCGATGTGGCTGGTTTGATGCTGTAATTGGCAGATACGCAGTCCGCATTAATGGTATGGATTGTATGGCAATTACTAAAATAGATGTCTTGGATGAACTAGATAAAATCAGTGTTTGTGTGGCTTATGAAATCGATGGTACACAAACTAAGGATTTTCCTAGCAGTGCGCGTCAGTTTGCTCGTTGTCGCCCCATTTACGAAACTTTACCAGGATGGCAAAAATCCACATCCGATTGTCGTAATCTGAAAGAGTTACCAAAACAAGCACTGGACTATCTCAAATTCTTAGCAGAATTAATGGATGTGCCAATTGCCATTGTTTCCTTAGGAGCTAGTCGGGATCAAACCATCATAGTCGAAGATCCCATTCACGGACCTAAACGTGCTCTACTACATCCTAATGGTACACCTATTTCCTCTATCAGCGCTTAAATATTTGGTTATTAGATAAATTTATCTATAACCAATAGCACCAAACAACAAACAACAAACAACAAACAATATGACTGTTACTGTCGAATCTCAAAAACGTCCAGAAGGTAGTAAACCAAAAGCCTTGCGCCGTTCTGGATTTATCCCTGCTAATGTGTATGGTCACAATGGGGCTGAATCAATTTCTTTGATAATTACCGCTAAAACCGTTGAGCGTCTGATGAAGCAAGTAATACCCAACAAAACAGAGGTTGAATTAAATATTCCTGAGCTAGAGTGGAGCGCTAAAACTGTAATTCGGGAAATTCAGATTCATCCAGCTAAGGGTACACCCTATCATTTGAGTTTCTTTGCTGCTAAGCAGTAAAGGGAAAAAGGAACTGAGGAGTTTCAAGACAATAGATAATTAATGTTAATAATGTTAATCTACTTTATTATCTTACTTAGTAATTATCTTTCTCCTCAGCTCTATTTATAAAACCCCTATGACAGAAACGCTGCTTCCTAACTTAGTTCAACAAATGTTACAGCCTGGATTTTATCCCCATGTAGTAGCAGAACCAATTCAACTGATACAAACACATGTCTCTTACGTCCTGCTGACTGGAGATTATGCGTATAAACTGAAAAAAACAGTCAACTTTGGTTTTTTGGATTATTCTTCCGTGGAAAAGCGACAGCATTTTTGTCAAGAGGAACTACGCTTAAATCAACGGGGAGCAAGTGAATTATATTTAGAAGTCCTACCTGTAACCTTGGTAAATGGAAAATACCAGTTAGGAGGAACAGACGAACCCGTTGAATATGTCCTAAAAATGCGCCAATTTCCTCAAGAGGCTCTTTTTAGCGAAATTTTTGCTCAAGGTAATTTACAGCAAACGCATATGGAAGAACTGGGGAGGGTAGTAGCTAAATATCATGCTCAAACTCTCACAGATGATTACATTCGCAGTTTTGGCGAAATTCCCCAAGTCCGCGCATCTATTGATGAGAATTATGCTCAAACTCTGAAATACATTGGTGGACCGCAAACAGAGTCACAGTATCAGAAAACAAAACAATATACAGATAATTTCTTTGTCCAATATCCAGAATTATTTAGTCATAGGGTCAAAAATAACCTGATTCGTGAATGTCATGGAGATTTACATCTGAGAAATATTGCCTTATGGCATAATCGGGTGATGCTATTTGACTGTATTGAGTTTAATGAACCATTCCGCTTTGTCGATGTGATGTATGATGTCGCCTTTACTGTAATGGATTTAGAAGCTCGTCAACGCAAAGACTTGGGTAATGCTTTTTTAAATACTTATGTCGAGCAAACTGGAGATTGGGAAGGTTTACAGGTACTACCTTTATATTTGAGTCGTCAAGCTTATGTCCGAGCTAAGGTAACTTCCTTTTTGTTGGATGATCCTAACGTACCTGTGACAGTAAAAGAAGATGCGAAAAAAACCGCAGCTGAATATTATCGACAGGCTTGGGATTATACGAAACCCAAACAGGGAAAACTGATCTTAATGTCAGGGCTTTCTGGTTCTGGGAAAAGTACAACTGCTAAATACATAGCTGGGAAATTAGGAGCAATTCATCTGCGCTCAGATGCTGTACGCAAGCATTTGGCGGGAATTCCTTTAATGGAACGTGGGGAAAAGGAGATTTATACAGATGAAATGACCCAGAAAACTTATGCTAGGTTATTATCATTGGGGGTTTTGTTGGCAAATCAAGGTTGGCAGGTGATTTTGGATGCCAAGTATGATCGCCAGCAGTTACGTCAAACTGCGATCGCCCAAGCACAGGAGCATCAATTACCACTACAGATTATCTACTGTACTGCGCCAATAGAAGTTTTGCAGCAGCGTTTGGGCAATCGGACTGGTGATATTGCTGATGCAACCGCCGATTTATTAGTATCGCAAGTAAATCAAGCTGACCCCTTTACCGATAAGGAGCAATCTTATATTAAAATTTTGAATACAACTCAATCACTCCAGACGCAATTGACAGAAATCATAGAGGGAAGGGTGTAGGGTGTAGGGTGTAGGGTAATTAATGAGAATATGGCACAAAAAAATAACTTCTTAGGCAATCTTTTTTCTTCTGCGCCCAACTTCTTTTCTCAATTGGTGTTCGGGTTGCTTTTAGCAATTATCATCAAGTTGGTGGGAGCCTCAATCACGGTGAGTCTCTGTCTTGGTATTATTGGTGGTTTTGTCTTAGGATGGTTCACAGCCGCGAATGAAAATAGCTCCGCTCCCCAAACTGTAGCTTCTAATGATGGTATTGATGCGGCGATGAAATATTGGGTATTCTTCCTCTTAGGGTTTGTGTTTTTGGGTTATTCAGCTATATTGAGTATCTTCTTGGGGATAATTGGAGCTATAGGTGGGGGTTGGACTATTGCTTGGTGGAGAAGTCTAGAAGTAGCTAGAACGCAGATACTAGATGAGGTAAAACCTGAAGAAGATACTCAAGAGTCTACCGAAAAAATTGTCAGAAAATCAGTGAGAAAACCCAGCCCTCATTTTCGGCGCAAGTTTGCGAATAAGTCAGGTAGTAATCCTTTTCGCTTTTGGTAAAGCTGGAATGTTTCTGTATCTCTCAAAATTAATCCCACTATTTCTCTATCCTCTAGGACTAGCTAGTATAAGTTTAGTAGTAGCTTTGATTACTTTGTGGAAACGTCCACGCATAGCGGCGATCGCTATTAGTATATCTTTGAGTTTACAAAATGCGGTGAATGTCCGCAAGATTCTGGTAGAACGGGGTATAAATCGAGTATTATTAGTCACTTCAGCCCTACATATGCCGCGATCGCTGCGAATTTTCCGTCATCAAGGTATTGATGTGATTCCCACACCTACCGACTTTATCGTCACAAAAGGCGAGCTAAAAGAACTTGGTAACAGCAAAGCCGCTATACTAAATTTAGTACCTGATATAGAAAATTTAAGTCAATTTACTAGAGCCTTAAAAGAATATATTGGTAGCGTTGTCTATTTCTTACGAGGTTGGCTGTAAATCATTATTTGGTTGTTAACTTACTATGACTAAGGAATTACAATATATCATCCCGTCTTCTAGACCAGAAATTCCAGAAGCTTTAGCTACTCACCATGTAACTCGTCAGTTCTATCGGGAAGCACAAGCACGTTGTGAATTTCGGGTGCATTGCGCATGGTATCATGCTACAGCAGCACAAAACCGACATGATTTAGTCAAAATGCGCGGCGAACTTAATATTTTCCAGTGGTTTTTTCGCCGCTAATAGCTAAACCTCAATGACTTCCAGTTCACTCTCGCGTAAGTGAGATTTAAACTTCTTAGTGAACTGAACTAATATGGGGAGATTGGCACTCACAGGTCTATCATGCCATTTAGTTACAATGGCAATAACTTCACCCTCTAATCCTTTCAGGTCAAAGCCCTGATTACGGTGTTCAGGATGGTGATAAACCACTACCGATTCTTTAACACGAACGCGATCGCCAATCTTCATAATACCATTCATATTTTCAAGCATCATTTTACAACAAATCGTAGATGCTTTTCCTGATTAGTTCCAAATTCTGTCAGAAAGGTGGAAAAAGTTACTGTACACAGGACAAAGGAAGCGAGGAGAGTGCTTCTACCTGCTCTGATGAGCTTATTTGAGCAGAGCGTTTTAGTGAGCAGGAGCTTTGAGACGCTGAAAGACTTCTCTAATTTCTGACCAAAAAAGCATAAACCTATGTCGTAGGGAAGATGAAAGTTGAATTTTCCTTCGGCATCCTAGATAATAGAAGTGCGCCTATACATAATTATTTTTAGTCACACTTCCATTATTAAGAATATCATAACCAGGGTTGACACGGATTTTCAATAACTCTGAAGAATGAGGTTTTTTAATCAAAAAAATATAAATCTATGTCGTAGGGAAGATGAAAGTTGAATTTTCCTTCGGCATTCTAGATAATAGAAGTGCGCCTATACATAATTATTTTTAGTCACACTTCCATTATTAAAAATATCATAGCTAGAATTGACCCAAAATTTCAATACCTCTGAAGAATGAGGTTTTTTTAACTAAGAATTATTCAAACCAAGGAATTGCCCAAGGCTGAATCTAAGAAAAGTTAAAATCCAAATGGTACGCTTTCTCCTTTGGTAATAGAACTTTTGCCTGATCAAGTTTGTTAATCATGATAAGGTTGTAAATATCATGAGCCAAAACTGTAACATCAACAATATTTTGTATCCATTGATTAACATAGAGATCAACTGCTTCTTTACTCAGTCCAATCTGAATAGCTCTATGTTCTAGTGGTTGTAAAAATAAATCTCTCTCAGGGTCCCACTGAATACGGACAGGTGAATCGGTTTTTAATTTTTGCCATTCTTCATCAGTTATCGATGGATGACGATGACTTAGACAGCTATGAGTTAATGCCCATTCAAATCCATCTCTGGTAATATCGATCGCCAGAATACGTTTTTGTTCAGCATCCTTCATTCCCCAACCTGACCGATACATCATCCAAAGAAACGAAGGTTTAATCCAAGTCATCCGCTCCATTTTGAAAGGTGGGGAAACAAACGTATTATATTTCAATCCACTATTAGCAATAGTGTCTGAATAAGCTTGGTATACGCGAATGTATTTTTCATCATAGCTTGCGCGTATTTGATAAAGAGGAATAGAATTACTCATAGTCCAATTGCTGCTAAAATTTATTTGCTTTAGGGTGAAAAAAAGTGATAGCACAATGACTAGATAATTGCTAATCGCTTATCTATGTGGACATAAACGCTGAATCTCTTTAGGAAGTGGACGACACATCTTTTGAAAAGACTTTGGATAAAATTCATACCAACCTCCTAAACCTAAACATATACCTATTACCACAACCAATAACCCCCCGAACAGTATCATCACCTGACTGCGACTTGTTTGTAAAGTAACTTTGGTTTCGCCAACCTCCACCAAATCTAATAGTGCTAGGGAACTTTCTGCTAATGGCTCTTCTGGAACTGTATCTAACGGAGAGATAGCTACTTCAGAAGATATTACAGCTAGTTCACCTGCTTCTATATTTTCTATTGCTGTAGGTGAAGGAATAATCGGCACCAAAGGCGCTATCGTAACTCTATATAAGGTCAAAACTACAGATATATTATCTTGAGCTTTTTTCTCATGTGCTAAGTTAATCCAATTATGAACAGCATCATCAGCAGTCATTTGACCTGTGAGCAAGGGAATTGCGTAATCTTTCCAAGATTTTTCTACCCAGTCTTGATCACTCAAACCATCAGAACATAGCAATAAAACTCCATCTTCTTCTAAGATAAATCGCTTGATGGAGAAATTTAGGGACTCAGCTTCTTTTGTCCCCAAGGCTTGTGTAAGCGCATTTGCATTAGCCCTGTGAATTGCTTGACGATATAGCAAGCGTCCAGCCCGAACTTCTCTACCTGTGATGTCATCATCAATAGTTAGTAATTGGCAATATTCGCGGGTCATCCAATAAGCACGGCTGTCTCCAATGCTAGCTAGATAAAGTTCGTGCGTATTATCTGACAACCATCCCGAAGTTGTGACTACTTTTTGTGGTATCTGTAACGCCATAACTAAAGTTGTCGCCATCCGCTCTTTACCTTGGCGTTTCTGTTCATCATTACGCGACCAAATGACATTATTTACTATTCGTAAACTAGCTTCAAGTTGCTTGTGTAAGATATCTGGTGGGATGAGTTCTGTTTGTTGAGCAACTTCAGCTAACAAAGAACGGATTTGTAATTTTAGAGATTGCATTGCTAATTGACTAGCAACTTCACCCCCTTCGTGACCACCTATACCATCACAAATAATTGCCAAACGTAATTTTGAGGCTTCATCCAATTCATCAGAGTTACTGGGATAGCAAGTATCTTCATTTTGTTGCAAAATCGGACCTATATCTGTAGCACCCGCCATTGTCATAATTAAAGGTAACTCAGATGCGGATGCTACTAATAGTTGATTCAGCTGGGTATTAATTACCGCTAAATCAACTTCACTATGTAACATCTGTTGAACTATATGGTCTAATTCTTGAGCAATAGATACTTTAGTTATTGCTAATAAAGTTCGCCAAGTATAAGCTAAGTCTCTTAAGCCCAATTGTTCTGTGTTTTGTACTGTATTTGGGTGAAGTTCTATCAGTTTGAGACAAGAACCTTGGACACGTAAATTATCTGGTATCAGTAAACTTTTAGCTACGCCTAATTCTAATAAAGGTGTCCAAAGTTGGAGAATTTGCCAGAGCCAGTAAACTTGTCTGACTGCTATTGATTGCTCCCAGGCTTCGCTCATTTTGGGATAGAGAGATCCTGTCTGATCAACAGGGATGTTTTCCAGAAGCAGTATATCACTCTCATCTTCAATTGAATTACGAGTAAATCCATAGGCTTGGGAAAAATGTAGTCGTTCTGGAAATAACTTGAGATAGGGAATAACTTCTGCTGGTAGTTTAGTGGGTATTTCTGGCATCATTCCCGGTTTTGTATCCAACCAAATTCGCTCTGTAATTACCTCGTATCTCCCTGAGACCTTTGTACCGGGGGTAATTTTGGCAGCTATTGAACCAGTAGCCCAAAGATAGCGATAATTTATAGGAGTTTGGCAACTTGTACATAAAATATCTCCGATGGAATTTAGCGGATGTTCACAGTTGGGATTTAGACAATAAATATTTCGTTCAGCAGAAATCATAAAAGTATAAATAATAGTTTAATCAGTAGTTTAATCAATGGTTTAATCTCAGAAAATCAAATTTCTTGATTCATTTGACATTGGTGACATAAGCCAAAAAATTCTAAGGTATGGTAAAAAACCTTAAATTTATGAGCAGACTGTAGTTGGTTTTCTAATTCATGTACGGGACATTGATCGATCAATATAGAGATACCGCATTGTAGACAGGTGAGATGGTGTTTATCTTGCTGTACCAAACTGTAAAGAGCTTCCCCATTGGATAAAGTACGTATTTGTACTAATCCTTCCAGCTTAAGTGATTCTAGTGAGCGGTAAACTGTAGCCAAACCCATAGTCTGATTACTTTTGCGTAGTTCTACATAAATATCTTGAGCAGAAATGCCTTGTTTGGTATTTTTTAGCAAATTCAGAATCCGCTCTTGACTGCGGGTGCGTATAGCTCTCATAGAAATATTTTTGTTTGTTGGCACTGCGACAGTAGCTATTTGTTTGACTAACTGATAAATTAACTCTAACTACTTTATATGCTCATTTTCACTCAGTTGGGACAGAAAGTTATTTCTCCTTGTGATATTCCTCAAGAAGATATCAAGGCAAATCTGGACTTTTGAGTTTTATATGAGTATTTTTGATAGAGTAAAGGCTGAGAGTGTTGATTGTAGGTTGTTTTAAGACTATGCAAAGGAAGTATATAGCTAAGGTTTTCGTGACGCTTCGTCCTTCAGTCTTAGACCCTGCTGGTGTGGCTGTTAAGTCTGGACTAAAGCAACTGGGATACGATAATGTTGAGCAGGTGCGGATAGGTAAGTACATGGAAATCACTATTGTCACCCGTGATGAAACCAAGGCACGTCAAGATTTAAATCAAATATGCACCCAAATGTTGGCAAATCCAGTGATAGAAAATTACCGCTTTGATTTAATTGAGGTTGAATCACAAACAGGGGTATTTTAGCAACCAATTCTGAGCGGAGGTGGAGCGTCTCCGGCTCCGCTCAATTTTTTGCCTTTCTATACTTAACTAAGATAAATCATTAAGTAAATAATTTTATGAAATTCGGGGTTTTAGTTTTTCCAGGTTCTAATTGCGATCGCGACGTTGCTTATGTGACTAGAGACTTGCTAGGTCAACCAACAAGGATGGTTTGGCACCAAGAAACTGATATTAGTGATTTAGATGTAGTAATTATTCCTGGGGGTTTTAGCTATGGTGATTATCTTCGTTGTGGGGCGATCGCTCGGTTTTCCCCTGTGATGCAGCAAGTAATCGCCCATGCTGAACAAGGTAAGTTTGTCTTGGGTATTTGTAATGGGTTCCAAATATTAACGGAAGCTGGACTATTACCGGGAATATTAGCCAGAAATCAAGATTTGAATTTTATTTGCGATCGCATCCCCATAAAAGTTGAACGAAATGATTTAGCTTGGACGCAAGCCTACACATTAGGGGAAAGCATTACTCTCCCCATTGCTCACGGAGAGGGGCGATTTTACAGCGATCCCAGCACCATAGCAGAAATTGAAAATAATGGACAAGTATTATTCCGCTACCAAGGGGAAAATCCAAATGGTTCATTAAACAACATTGCTGGAATTTGTAATCGCCAGGGAAATATTTTAGGCATGATGCCACATCCAGAAAGAGCAGCAGAAAGAGTACTTGGGAATGTTCAGGGTTTGCAGTTATTCCAAGGATTATTAGCACATATTTCCACTCTACACCCTAATTCTCTTTAAGTACTCTACGAGCAAATTCTGTGTCCAGTACCATAATCAGGAGCCAGCTTAACTAGAGCATAAAATAGTCTAACAAACTCAACATTAGCTAAAACAGACTTACTCAAACCTAAGTAAATAGCAGTCTGTATCTGGCTTAGAGCGGAGCCGGAGCCACTCCGCCTCCGGACCATTCAAGGGTCAGCCAGATTTAACGTAATGATTAGGACTAGAGATAGTTACTGATAGTATAGCCCCTAAAATATGAATCCTGTAATTTCATAATCCACATCCTTTTACTAATTAAGATAAATCTGGCAATACCAGGGAAGCAATTCTTAATCTAATTAACCCTCAAACAACAAAAACAAGCAGCCTTCCCAAAATAAAGAGTGAGGGAAGGCTGCTGGTTGTGTGATAAAAATAACCTGGCATCGAGCTATTTTGGCGTGGGGCAACCCCCAGACTATCGTCGCCGCAGTTGCGTTTCACCTCTGAGTTCGGGAAGGTTTCAGTGTGGTTCCACAACGCA
>Ga0116231_10000135_pt1 | contig 94204 bp, 79 predicted proteins | sample S1TSphgellanicum_2_FD_89695 | JGI IMG/M metagenome (GOLD analysis project Ga0116231, IMG submission 89695) | Host-associated microbial communities from peat moss isolated from Minnesota, USA - S1T2_Fd - Sphagnum magellanicum MG | ecosystem: Host-associated > Plants > Peat moss > Unclassified...
GATGCATGGGTGATACTAAGTAGAAACATGTTGTTGATAGACTAATGGTACCCACTTTTTGGATTGTGAAAGTAGAAACTAACTTCACACAATCTATGACATAATATATCTCAAGGAAGCAAGGTTTGTTTTCAATAAACAACCACATATCTTTCCTTGAAGTTTATTTGGTGGGGAAAATTTTGTTCCAATAAATTGTTTGTTTGATGATATGGCATGGCATACGATATGGAATGGTAAAACTATTAGATGGATAATGTTGTTTTAGATGTTTAAACCACATTATAATCGGTGGGAGGTTGGTTCATTTCTTGAAATGATTATGAACCCACTGTTGGAAGTTCATGTACCTAGATATCAATGAATTTATAAGATTTTTTTTGGTGCAATTCAAAACTAAATGCAATATGAAGTTACAATTGAAAACCTCCTAGTGTACATTTCCTTAGTTTTTGTGATTATGTCGTTAAGTTTGTTGGGTTAACAAAGGAAGTGGGTGTTATATAAGCACATCTATTATGTGTTGCAACATATCATGTTTTGTGGGGAATTCAAAATTTTCATCCATTTTGCCATTTGGAGTTGTGATTAAGTTTGTCATTTACTGTTTTATGCCATAACTTCCAAGTAGTTAAAAATGACATCAAAACTTAAAGTTCCATAAAGTGTGAAATGTACTACATAGGATGAAGCTTTTTGTTTCAATTTGAAGGTAGATATCAGAGACCATATAATCAATTTCCACCTCCAATGTAGTGTTGTTTATGCTCAAAAACCAAATTTGTTGCCAAGTTATTGTAGCTTCTTAATTTGTGACCATGTGGATTTGAAGCAAATCTACATAGTACTTGGTAGACTTTCATCTATATCAACAACTTGCGATTCAAAACTATTGTTGTTACGATGATTGTTTTTGTTGTAGTAGACTTTTCTCCCCATTGGGTTTCACAATCTTCTTTTTGATTTGATATGTGATCATCATTTTTTTACTTGCTCACATTGATTATGTGTACACATTATTAGGGCTTGTTTTTTCATCCATGGCATTAGGGTTTAGTGGCCAAATCCATGTAGGTCTAAACCTTGCCATTATATTTGTTTTGATCAAAGTTTGGTCCAAGGAAATTCCACATGCTATTGACCTTTTGAAAAAAGACATGAATTTTTTGAAAAGGAAATTGGCCAAACATGCTTTTATTTGCATAACCATACATGACTTTGGTATTCAGTGTTGTATGTAGTCATCATGCAGTTTCTCTCTTCTAAATATATAAAACCTTAGCATAAACATTCTAGTTGCATTAATAGTATAATTAACCATTCCTTAGATTTGGGTACATTGTTGTAAACTTGTTGGGAGCCTCACTTGGCTAGAACCCTTGCACCTGATTTGTTTGAATTACCTATTTGTCTGAATCCCAGTTTCATCAAAGTTCCAAATGTGATCAAGACTATAGTTATGCTTGTTGTAGAAGGATTGAAAATTATTGTAAAAGCTTTTGCAAGCTTGTGTTAGGAGTCCCTATGTTCGACAAATGCTTAATTCAAATTGATGACATTTGAACCAATACCACCGGTTATTCCTTGGTATTCCATTTCAAAAAGGTGTAGGCTTGGTTTGATTTAGTTATGCCATTTTCATTTTTAATCATTGCGAGGTAATTAAAGCCCAACTTCTTGCACAACCAAAGTCCAAGCAACCACAACTTGGTATTCTTCCTTTATTAACACATTAGGTGACCCACATTTCCTACTTCATGTTTTGCCATTCATGTGATTAAACAATGAAATAAGGGGAATGTTCCAATGTTTACTTGCCTTTTTCAATGATTTGAGTCCTGCGAGACTTTGATTTGAGTTAAATTTCTTCTTGGAGTTCTTCTTTGATTATAGTTAGACCTAATTTAGGTTGATGTTGCTTATTTTTAACCTTTTGAAGCCTAGTTCGTGTTGTTCTACGTCTACAAAGACAAGTTGATCTTAGATGTTCTAGCTTGTCCACACTTAGACTTGAGTTGTGACCTTTATATTTGCAACTTAATGTTGTAACTACAAAACATAACATTTCTAGGAAAGATAATTTTCAATGCTATTTGGGAACTTTGACATGTTGAAAGAAAAAGAGGAGTACGATTGAAAATACTTGATGTATCTAATTTCTTTTAGTAGACAATGAAAAATTGTGTTATGTTGTTTTAGCAACAATGCGATGTATTCAAAATGCAACTCTCCTTGTAAGCTCCCCCATTGATATGTTCATTAAAGAACTATGGGGTCATGTAATGCTTATATTATATTAAGGCTTCAGTTTTGTAAATTGTGAGGTATGTCACATTTATGAAAAGTTGTGCGTTGTTTAATGTGTCATATAGATCCCATCACCAAACTTTTCCAAATGTTTGCCAAACATGGGCTTTCATAAAATTGCCTCAATTTAATCCCACAACCGAATAAAAAATATGGGCCTTGTGATCTCATTTATTTCAGCCAAATGGTGGTTTCGATCACCAAACAAACCAAATTTGACACCAAACTTGGGGTTTTCTAAAGCCAACCTCCCCTAAACCTATAACCAAACACTAAAAACAATATTTTGTGACACCCCTTGCAATTTGATGTTTATTTTGGCTTGCATTTGTGTTCACCTTGTTACCCATCACCAAACACCACCAAATTTAAAAGCGAACACCTCAATATTTTCATTTGAATGGAACTTAATTTTCACAAAATAAATTATTATTATTTTTCATCAATTGATTAAGTATTTACAATAATATTCTACTGGAATTTTGTGGATAATGACGATTACGTTGTAGGGACGGCTAGCTAGCTAGCTACGTAGCCTCTTACCTAGTCTAGGCACTGGAAACCCTAATTGTGTTTTCTTCTCTCCTTTTGCTTCTGCTGCTGCGGGTGCATGCTTCGTTGTGAGAATGTATTTGATTGCGGAATTTGATTGCTCTTCGCAAGCGATGGTCGGAATTTCGTCGGGGATGAGCAGCGGCGTGCTTTGCGGAGACGGTTACGAAAGTTGGAAGTTTTTCGTGTAATCCAGAGTTGTGGGAAACCGACGGCGGTTGCAGCAGAAGGGGTGCACAGAGACAGAGAGACACAGAGAGAGCGCGCACAAGAAGGGGAAGTTTGGTGGAGGACGGGTTTGTATAGTTTTGAGCCATGACGGGCAAAGCAAAGCCGAAGAAACATACCGCAAAAGAGATAGCGGCGAAGATTGATGCAGCCACGACGAATCGCGGCGGTGGAAAAGATGGTTTGGCGGATCGCAAGGGAGTGGACAAAGGCGGACATGCCAAACTAGCATGTCCTATTTGTAAGGCCACGGCACCGGATAGTAAGAGCATGCGCATCCACCACGATGCGCGCCATCCGAAGCTGCCATACGAGGAGGAGAAGCTCATCAACCTTCACGCGTCCGGTACTTCGGAGGAACCTAAACCTAAGCCTGGGGTTCGAGGCAGCTTGAAGAAATCTTAAAGCGCGCTACAGTCGGTTGGTGGAACCGGCACCGTCTCTCCTCATATCTCAAGGTTCTATGGTTTTTGGAAGTTCTGTTTGAATGGCGTTACGAGTATCTGTTTGTGCCTATAATCCAAAATTTCCCGTAAACGTGTGAAAAGACAAAAGAGATGATGATATGGACCCACGTTATCATCAAGTTTGGAAATCTCTTATATCTGGGAGCACAGCACTGGACTCTCCCACCACGCCCCTTTACATTTGCTGCGCTTGTGCCATACTTGGACAAGCAATTTGAGTCTGTCTGTCTGTCTGTGAGTCCGAATTGGATGTGCTGACTGACTGACTGACTTTGCATACCTAGCTACTTCTTCAGGTGGAATGGTAGATACTACTAGACAGTGGAAAGGTGTTATCTGTGTGGCAGCGGCAGCTGCTGATTTACAAACTGGGTTTTCCACTCAGTTTCTGCTTTCATTGTGTGATTGGAGAACATTAATGGCAAGACTAACAGCTCATGTTCTCTGCATGTGTGGATGGCCTACACATGTGCATCCACACATGCACTGTGCGGATAGCCTTGTGGCTGGGGTGCAATGTTGTTTCACTTGCTAAAATGTGCCATTTGTATTCATCTCAGTTTCCACATTCTTTCTTTGCAATCTGAGGCTGTGCCCTAAATTGTGGTGGCCTGCTTTTTCTAACACTAAATTGATGGCAGAATTTCTGGATTTGCAATACATTTCATTCAATTGAGCTAAAGAGGAGCATTAGGTAAATCAGAGTCTATTCACTGTCCTTGCAGTAATTATGTCAATGGAAGAAGCTAACAAGGAGGGGTCGGAGAAGGTCTGGAGAGGGTCATTTTGTTCAAGTCACCAAAATTGTTTGGCAAGTGAACTCATTCATGCCTATGTTCTTGACCTTTAAGGTGGAATAAGATTGTGCAAGTTTTCTTATCTTCATTACTGCGTCTGGTGAGGTCGTCTGCAAAAATTTGAATACTCCTCTAACAAAGTCAAGTTCATATTATCCATTGTGCAAGGTTGGTCTGTTTTTTGGAAGTAGGAATTGCTTTTGCAGTTTTTTCTTTTCCGCTGATGCTGGATAAAATAGTTCAGGGGTAAAGTCTTGAAATTGCAGGAATTCAGAAAATCTATTTTTCTGAATTGTTGGGTCATTGAGAACTCCCCCAGCATTTGTTATTGACAAGAGGAGAGAACATCATTGGTGCTAATGTGCGAACATGCCAAGACCGTGGTACTATAATCACTAGTTTCTAATAATTTCTGCATGTGGTACTATAATCACTATATTGTTGTGTTTGGGAATAGTTGGGGTAAAATTTCTAGGGTTGCCAGAGGTTACTGTTGTTGTATGGATCTGCAGCAATCTTTTTTGGCCAAGTCCGGTGAACCATTGTGGCTTTGAAATCATGTTGCACTGCGCGAAGACTGTTGGCAGATTGTGGTGCAATCATGACAATGTTGCTTGCTTTCTTTCCTGCTTTGCATACTTCAGCGGAATAGTTCTTATCTGCCACCCAGGATTACATCATAATAGAGTGATGGTTAAAGTGGGCCTGTTAATTCCCATTTTGTTCAAGTTTGTTTCAATTCTTCTATGGACCTGGTCAAGTTGTTTCCCGGATCATCTCATCAGTGGATTGTAATACTTTGCATTTGGCAACCATTTTTCTTTGGGTTGATTCATTTTATTATTGAGGTGGGTTTTTGTGGTTCCAAAAAAGTTCAGTTTTGCTCCGGTGGGATGTTTGAATGAAACTCTGTATTGGCCTAGTTTTGTGAGGTTCTATGTACATGGGGTGGGGGAAGAGGGGAGGGAGCTGAACTCCACCATTTTACCACATCCTCAAACTTGCAATGGATAGCACTATTGGAGGGCACCTTGGGAAAACCTCCACCCTGGGGCTTTACCCTAAACAAACACAACCTTGTCTCATTCTAAACACAAAACAACCAACCTAAAACCATTGACCCACCGTGACATTCTTGCAAAATTAATTTGTGGCAATGGTGGAGAAAATATGTAATATAAGCAATAATATTAAAAATAATAATGACCTGGTTGAGTCTATTATCGACAGTGTTTTTGCCTTTGGAAATTATTTCATTACTTTTGTGAAGAATATCAGTGTTTAAAGATTGAAAGAAGGGTTAAGAGATGAAAGAAAGGCCCAAAAGGTGGTCACTTTACAAATATCTCTATTTGAAAAACATGGCCATTTAAATTTACTTCACCCAAATGCATTTTGGTGCATCCTTTTAAGAAAAGATGAAAACATCCAAAACATGGCCGTTGAACTTCACTTCCAACACATATGAATAACAGTCCATAAGTTGTCCCACTTGTTGCATGGACACACTACATGCATACTGCAAAATGCACCCACCACTCAAATGCAATGTTCATACTTTGCAGTGTCATCAATCCCATCCCAAAGGATCTCACTTTTGCAGCTTTGTTGTCCACATAAGAGCTGAGCTCCAAGAGAGGAAAAACAAATTGACACAGGCTCTTGACAACTCACTTTGTTGAACCCAGTCTTTCTTTCTTTCTTCTTCTTCTACCATTAACATAATATTGGAAAATGAAAATTCCCTTAGCTAAAAAATACACCATGAAATCCCAAATATATTTGCACAAAAATTACTAGATAATTGATTAATCATTCCCCTTGGGTTTTAGATTTGGCATCATAACAAGTAGAATGGGTATTTTTCATTAGGGGAAAAAAAAGTAAGTATTAACTTGAATATTCGGTGCTTAGAATTTCCTTAGCTAAAAAAATTTGCCATAAAAACTTACACATATTTGCACATAATAAACAAACTAATGAATTAATCCTTCACCTTTGATTCTAGACTTGGCATCATAACAAGTAGAAAAAAGGGGATGGCTTTCCTTGGGGGCAAGTCACAAAAGTATGTAATATGTATTAAGGTATTAACTTAATATTGGGTATCACAAATTCCCTTATAAAAACCCACCACAAAATCCACATGTATTTGCACATAATTACCTAATCAACTAATTGATAAATCATTCACCTTTGATTCTACATTTAGGGCCAAAATAAATACCAGAAAGGAGTTTTTTTTTACTTCTTGGGTTTGTTTTTCTTTTGGGGGACGAAAGTATGTACCAGAAACACTTTTGATACTTAGAGAAAAAAGATGGGGGGGGGGGGTTGGGGGATTTCGTCCAACGCCATTTTTTTAGGGTTTCGTGGATGTGCGGTGGGGTATCTACAATTACTGATGTGGATAAAGCCCGGCAAAAAGTTGAGAAAACGGATGGCAGAGATTAGCTTCTGTTATGGATAAGCTGATTTCCGCCGTCCAATTCAGGGAGCGCATCTCTTCACACCAAAGCTCATCGCGCATCTTCTCTCCTCTCGCGCGCGCGCTTTCTCGCTCTCACAACTCTCTCTCTTTCTCATCTGTCTTCTTCGTCGCCACCGATCACACTAATGAGATCCAATTGTTGCTGAAGATTCAGAGCAGATGATCAGCATGATGATACCAATCACAGATAGCGAGATCCTGATCGCATCTTCGTTTGCATTTTGATTTGCTGTAAGTACAAGAGGAATTTTATTTCCACTGGTACATTCCTTCTTCTTCTTCTTCTTCTTCTTCTTCTTTTTGTTGGGAATTACAGTCGTGTCGTGGCGGCTTGATATGATCTTTCCTGCGAGTCCTCCTCGTCATCGCTGTTCCGCCTTTTTTAATACATACTTAGCAGTGTGGATGCGCAGCTATGCTTCGCACGCTTGAGGAGTACAGGGACAGTGAACGCTGCATTTCTTGGGCTTCTTTCTTCTACGGGAGACAGCAATTTTTCTTCTTTTTCTTCGAACGGCTTCAGTAGTTTTTCTTCCAGGTAGGTAGTCTACTACTGTATAGCTGCTGTTACTTCCGCACTTTTACGCATTATGATCGTGTGATCTGCAGTGGCGGATGCTCTGATCTGCTGTCGAATTTCTTCCCTAAGCTCCCGAAGATCGCATGTTTTGTATTGCCTGAGAGAAGTCATTTTGTCTTTTTTCTTGTGATCGACCTTCCCTGCGCTTACCTGTGCGTGTGTTTTTTTTACCCTGTTTGCGATCGACTTTCCTGCACCTAGCTGTGTGTGTGTGTGTGTGTTTTGTAACGTGTTTGCGATCGGTTCTTCGTGGCTATGGCTATTGTAAGTGCAGTCAGAGACCTGCGAGGCCTGCGATGTGGAGATTGTGCCGGTCTGATCTGGGATTAACCTGGTGATGCCTAGTGGCAGTCGCTGGAATTAAGTCTTTGTAATAATGCCAGCGTCTAGAGCTAGCAACGCACCACGAATATCGCCTGCTACCATATAATGCAACTGTAGCACACCTTCGAAGTACGGGAAGCCTAGGAATACGGTCTGATCAGATCGCTAATTTCTCCATTTTTCTAAGGATCCTAGAATTCACGTTTGAAAGCCATGTTGGAATATGCGCTTCTAGTCTGGAGGCCTGTTATACGAGCAGGTGACATAAGAGCAGCATTGGTTCATTCCGCAGTCTGTTGCCCTTGGTTGCAGGCTACTGTTCAAGAAGGGCCACAAATTTGGTGAAAGTTTTCAAAGGAAAGGTGTGCTGCATTTTGTCTGCAAGACGAGACAAGAAAAGAGTCACGCGCGCGCGCGCACAAGATTGTTGAGGAGCATGCTAGAGAGTCATTCGTCCTATGGCGGCCTACAGGCATGCCAGTCTTGGCTGCCTGACTTTTTGTCAACAACAAATCCTTCTGCTGCTGCAGGAGGAAAGGTCCAGCGGGCTCAAGTGCAGCAGGCTAATAGATGCCTACAAGAATGCAATGATGAAGAAGAGCGGATATGTGCACACTGTGGAACATCGAAAACTCCACTGTGGAGAAATGGACCACAAGGTCCTAAGGTATTTTTCTACTACCTACTTTATTCACTAACCGAGTGTAGCTATAGAAAACTTGTACAGTGTGTGACTGTGTTGCTGACCCCCCTTTGTACTGTTTGCTTCTGGCACAGTCTCTTTGCAATGCATGTGGGATTCGTCACAAAAAGGCAGGAAGACGGTCAGCTGCTCTTGTCAGCTCAGAATTTGAAGATGGCCACTCTATTATAGCAGGTGCTGGGAAAGGGGGAAAGCGCAAGCTGGAACAAGTGTTAGGACAGCAGTACTGGATGTATCAGCAAGCCCGGAAACAGAGAGGGGAGGTCTATGCACAACCAAGAGATAGTCTGCTTAGTAGTGGTGCCAGCTGCATCACATGGCAGCAAAGTTTGTTACCATCTGCACAATCCCCCTTACAGCACAATTGCCATCAACCTCTTCCTTCCATCCAGGAAGAGGACATGCTAGAAATGTGCGCCTTTGCATCTGATGAAGAGGAGGGTGCTGCCTTGCTAATGGCTCTTTCCCACTCTGGATGTCTGAAGTGTTAGCTACCTTGTCTCTGAATGTGATGCACCACTACATTGGGTGTACATGGTACTGTACATAGTTAGGGCACATAGGGAGATGAAGATGGATGGCTGATGTACAAAGCTGGTACATGGCACTCTCATTCTATAAATGTGCTGCAAGGCACCTTGGCTTTCTCTCATTGCCTGAACTGGACCAGGTCCAAAATTGTATCATCTGTGTATGGTAGCAGCAACGTGTGGACCTGAACTGTTGTTTATGCACACCCAGGCATCCCAATCGTGTGATATTTCAAGATGTTCTGGGTTGTCTACTCCCACATTCAGATCCCAGGACTTCATCAGGCAAGATTTATCAGGCCCTTGAAGAGGGTCTCACTATCTGTGTTTCTCCCTCAATGAACCCTCATGCCAGGGACTTGTTTGAGGTGTATTAAATATTTGGGGAGAGAAATTGTTGATCATCCTAGAGCAGCATGTCATGCAGAACCAAATAAAGTTTTGTTTCACTCATATGATGTTTCTAGAAATTCTTACAGGTCTGACATTGACAAGGGAAGTCCAATGCCTTGCTGATCCAGCACTTCTGTCTGTTTACATGAAATTTGGGAACCGTTGTTACATTCAGGTCAGCTCTTACTTGTGTAGCATTTGAGATAATTGCTTCTAGAGGACGATTAATTTTTATTGTGCAAATTTTTTTTCGTGTCACCTCACAGATTCAATCTGACTTGAAATTTCTTTCTGATCTTGGAAAACTTAGTCTGTCTTTACAACCATATGATAATATATATATGTAGTACAGCTATATGTAAGAGAGATACAGAGAGAGATATGGGACTGTGCTTGCTACTTCGCATACAAACAATACAGATTTGGCAAGATGCTGAGGAAGACAGTATCCAGATTACCAAGGAAGGTTATTCTGGCTAATGTTCATACAGTGATGGAGTTGGACAAAATCTTTGAAACTTCAAGTCAGTTGCCAAATTGCAGGTTGCTCTCCTGTGTAGGTGCAGAAAGAGGCTGATACTAAGGACAAAGTAACCTCTAGTAACTGGTGAAGGCTTGCAGTAGGGGGAAAGGGGTGTGTGCATTTGTGTAGTCAGGATTGGCATCTGTCTACCATGGAGTGAAACAGGGTCCATCAAAGCTGGGGAACGGATGGGAGAGCTCAGCTTTGAAAGTGTACCATCTAAATTGGCAGACAATCAACTGATTTTGAGCATGTTGTGAGAAAGACAAGCTCGTTGAAAGGACTAACTCAAAAGAAAAATTGAGGAAAGAGAGTAAGTTATAATGAATGACAACCCCATAAGTAACCATTCCCATTTTCAGACTTGAGAAAGGAGCAGAGAACTTTCATCACTGCAGGGGTCTAACAAGTAGAAACAGCACACTTCCAGAATCTGGCCAGAACCTGGATAAGCATTCACTGCTGAATCTGTAGTTCTTCACTGTGTCCAATATTTGGGGCAAGCAAGTGAGAGAAGGCATCCCACAGTTTTGGACATGCAGGAGAACCATTCTTATTTGGCAGCACATGAGTTCTGACTGCCACAACATCAGTAAAACCTTATTTGAGCTACAAAAATGGGGAATAAGAACTTTCATATCTCAAAATTGAGAAGTCCATAGTTTATAACTTATGCTCCAAGATATCTAGGACTTGGGGAAACATGATCACCATATCCAGAAATGCACAAAATCAGATGAATATAGCAAGTTGTCACATTTATCTGAAGTTTTCATGCCAATGTATGCAGACTTCAAGGTACAGGGGAACTCTCTGGTGGTTGTAGCACATCTTGCTTTCCAGGTGAGCTTTATCACCTCATGCACTTGAGAAACACCTTCCAGTGCAGAAATGAAAGTTCGGTGGAAATCAAGCTGAGCCATTTTACTGAACAGAGGAAAACATTAGTGACATTGATAATTGACACAGTTGAAAAGATTTTTGGGACATCTGTCTCAAATTGATGGTCTACCAGCACCTGGCTAGCTAAATTTACAGTTCTCGTGATACTTTGCTCTTGGTTGCTCCTTGTTGGAAACCATCTGCATCTCGTGAGACTTGGCTTGCCCTTGCTCCTTGATGGACACCATCTGCAACCACAATGTTGCCCAAGTGTTCATCAGCCCAGCATTGGGCAACAAAACATGCAGATAGTGCAGGAGGAATTTCAGCAGAAGAAATATCTTATTGAACTTCCTCCATACTTGCTATAAGTTTAAACTAGAAAGATGACCAATGATAATTTTATAGAGATTGCAGATCCACAAAGTCAGTGTGGATAGTCCAACACTGATAAACACTGAAGAAAATGAGTTTGAACAACAGTGACAGTCAAAAACACACAAAGATTTGAGTTCAAACAATAGTGACAGTCACACAGTCAATCTCAGACATCAACTAACATACAGAGTTTCTGTAATAGGACCCAAAGTAACATGAAGACAGTCACAATGTGGGGTAGCTCAACAAAACATATACAAGATCACCAGGGAAATGAGGAAGAAGAGGGGAACAAACTGACAGGAAACAGGAAGGGAGGAGAGAAACAAGGAAAATCTTAGCAGAACAAAGTTAAGAGCAGGAGTTAAGAAATCAAAGGACTGCACAGACAAGGACAGGGTTTTTCAGCATTTGATCTTGGGAGATTCAACAACTAGCTATTTGAAAGCAGTCTTACAAAAGTCAAACTATTCTGAGAAGAGATGTCAGCTTTCTACAACTTGCCAATCCAAGGCTCATTGATCACAACCAGAAGGAGCTTTGCCACTTAGTAAGGACAGGCTGCATTTCAGTGTCTATTTTTTTTTCCACACATTAGACCTCCTAATTGTGTTTGTTCCTCATGAAGTAGAGCACAGAATACATACCAGGCACTGGTTGTAACATTGAAGTAAAGCACTCAGTCATAGGAGTCATGTGCTGACTAGTCAGATTAGTCTCCCAGCCCTGAATGAGAACACCATGCATTATCTATCAAATGTGTGCCTTGAACACCATGAAATTGGAGGATCTGATTAGGGTGTCTGGAGGTTGAAATCCCAGTCCACAACAAAGGTTCTGAAAATCATACAACTGAACATTTGCCCCAAACTCCAGCATAAATAAGTGAAGGCATACATCTACTCGTCATGTAATATGACAAACCAGCTGGCATAGTTCACTCACATTGTGAATCTCACACATGGGCTAAGAGCTAAAGAAGACCAACCATGGCAGGACCTCTCAAAGATGGTGTCTGCAAGGAAGATGGTAATTTTGCCCCTGTTTCCATCCTGTACTTCACTAGGAACTCCTCCCAGCTCAGGTCATTGTTCCGTTTCTGCAAGAAGAAATTGTCTTTGTGACCATAAAACCCTCGTGCACAAGCCACATGAATCACCAAGTGAAGAGAAACAACAGACATCCACCAGGAAATGGACAAGCTTCACCAAATGGTATGATCTTCAGAGTTCAACCTAATGCATTCTTATGTAGATGCAGCAAGACAATTCATTACTGACTGCAGCACTAAAAAATGAAAGGGTTTCAAAGAACATCAATGTGATTGCAGAGAAACTCTGTAATAACAGAAGGGCACAGAAGGAAGTATGCATCAGTTCTGGGAAAGCTAATATAAAGAGGACAAGAATAAGTGCAATAAAAACTTACTGAGTGTCACACACAAAGCATCAGACCATCACTTTCACCATGAATGAACTAGCTGGAATTACTCCCCAATGACTTCATTGGCTGCTAAAAATGGGTGTAGATAAGTAAATGATGCTCTCTGCTGAAATGTAAGGCAAAAATACTATGCAAAAATATACATCCTTACACTCTGTTTCATTTCCAAAAGCAACACAAAGACTCCTTGAAAAGTCAGTTACTACTCAAGAAGTACATTTATTCAAAAGGCAATGTTATCTTAATTCAAGTTATGCCAAGCTTGTGAGGGTCCACAAGCTCTTTGCTACAAATATTTCATTCTGACATGCAGGACTTTATTTTCTGAATGCATGCCAGAATCTGACATCATTGATGCCTGTTGTTTAACCAGGAATGAGCATCCCAAATACAGAGCAATGAAGATTACCTGTCCTGCTAACTGCTTGCTGATACTTTGCATCAATTGCTCCTTTTCTGCACAGATTTTGCATCAGTTGCAACTACCATTGAGTTAAAGGACAGACTGTTACTACAGAGAAGCAGGGACAGACAAGCAGAGGAACATCAGCTACATCTGCATTTTCTTGGTATGGGATACTGAGTTAATACAAAGAGAATTCCAACTTTTGCCAAGCCCACTCTATCACCAATGTGGCCTGCTCAGTGCTATTTGTACACAACAAACAAAAAGGAGAAATCCAGAACAACATGAACCATTTGCTAGACAGACATCTTATGAAGCAGAGAAGTGAGTAAGGTACGTGATGTTCTAGGGACACAGAAGCCTGGTGTGTTTTCAACAGATGCTCCAGCTCCCATCTGGCCACCCTGTGCTTGTGACCCTCCAAGTAGGTGCGCTTTATCATGTATGATGTTAAGTTGAATAGTGCCATCTGGTCGAGTGGTAGCTTCCGTGTTAGGGCAATATTCCTTGAGAAATTGCATCATGGGCATCTTCCGGATGTGACTAGGGTACTTGGATTGTTGCAAGGTAAGCTGCCCAGTGATGCTTGCAATATGACCATCCTTAAGAGCGCGAATGGCTGCAGCTCTTGACTCCACTGCACAAACCTCCTCACAACACACTCATGCATTAGAAACCGATTCCCGTATGGTTAATCACAACCACTCTGCAGCACAGAACAAGGGCGTACCAAGCAAATTCGTCAAACCCTAAACAAGAAACCCTAATCTAGCAAAACCTCTAAGAAAACTTCAACCAAAGCCGGAGTGCACTTGGTGGAGAACAAGAATCGTCAGAATGTCTGAATCCCGCGGTAAAAGAGACGGTAGACGAGAGTTCCAAGAATGGCAAAGAAGCTGAGGACTCATGCAAACCTAACAGCGCCATTGACAACAGAAAAACTCAATAGGAACCGAATCAAAGCTGTATGGATCCAAATAGGTACCTTCACGGTCGCAAGCCTCGCAGACAAGCTTGACGATACGCATGCGCTCCTCATGATCCGTCTTTGCTTTCTCCTCTTCATCATCGAGGAGTATTACTTCCGGGGGCACATTTGTATCCTTCTTTGCCAAAGGCTTACGAATCGCACCTTTCTTAGGCCGACCCATGGAACCCCCTCAAATCCCCACTACCGCTAGAACACACACAAAAGACACACATGCACTACACACAAACAAACAGAGCAAATTCGCAATACAGAGCAAATGCCGCAAGGAAATAATTTAATGAAAGCAAATTACGAAGTCCGTGCGCTGGGATTGGCAGATGAGCATTCAGGTGCGATGATTGGTTCTATTTTCTCGCCGAAATTGGATCTAAATGGATGTTAGAAAACCGCGAAGAGCTGGCTGCAAGGACCCGACGCGACAGAATTTTCGACGTCGCCGCTGTCGGCGAGAGTCGAAGGAGGGGCGGGAAAATTACCCTTCGCAATTTCAAATTTGGAACGGGTCTGTCTCTCTCAAAGTTCCTGACCCGTTCCAGCCTCCAGCCTCCAGGGATTTTCTATTTTTTATTTTTTTGCCAAATTTTGTGATATAGAAATTTAGGTGGGTTTTTTCCACCAAAAAAAAGAGAAAAATTAGTCGATCAGCAATATATAGTTTTTAAAATCAAAAAAATTCCTTTTTTCTAGTCAAGAACATGACAAAAGTTGTTGATTTTTTTTTTGAGCAATTCTCTTTTCCCTTGAAATTTAATAACAAAATTTATGCACTTTTTAATAGTAAATTTGTCTTTTTTCAAGAGGGAAAGCTTGGAAAAAACACTTTTTTCGTATAAGAGAAGGGCTTGAGTACATGCGTTTCCATGATTTGAGACCTGTGCGTGAAACCATTAGGATAAATTTGAATTGGAGGATAGATATTATGCCACATTATGCAAATCAAATTAGCTTGCTATTGATTGTCCAATGATTGAAACATTCAAAAATTGGCTCATCATTGTCATACCTTCTAGCTTAATGACAAACATGGGCCTCGTCCTTTTTTTTTTGAATACAAAACTTAAAATGGTGACCTTCTAATGATGAGGTTTGGTTTATTGTTTCTCCTAGTGGATGCAACCAACTATGATTGATTCTTGATAAGATTACAATGAATTTTCTAGATTTGAAAGACAAAGTCTTATCAAATAAGATTGGCCAAGGTATTGCAATTACCTGGCATCAAAGAGGCGATTGTTCCTTGACAATACAAGATGAAAATAACAAGGCACAAAGATCCACTTTCATGTGGCAAGTAAGTTATATATAATTTTTAAAATTTATTATGTCGTTGTTTAAAAATAAAATAAAAGTTTCCTGACTGATCTATTATGTGTGCATGTACAACTAGATTGATAAGCATTTATGAAACAAACAATTATTAAAGGTGAAATGAAGTTTGGTTGATTGTTGCGTTATGAAGAGGCACTCACTAAGGAAAAATCTGCATATGAAAGCTAAGGCAAGTTGTTGTATTTGATTTTTTTTCAATTTGACATTTTTTGCTACTCTACATTTCTTTCTATATATATATATATATATTCTTTTTTGACAATTTGAATGCAAGATGGTTTTCATTTAGTGGAAGACACAACTCCTGATCATAATGACCATCGTATTGTTGTTGTTTTTGCTAATGCTAAAAATGTTGTTCATCATGTATGTGGTTCTAAAGTTAATATGACCAATGTGGTTTCTATTGAAAATATTTTTGATTATGTTTTTATTGATTTTGTTATGACTATAAATCAAAAGAAGGCAATGAGTAAAGCTAGTGTTTCTACATATAAAGATAATGTGGTGCATGTACTTGATCCAAGTAGATTGGGTGGAACTATTGTTGATAGTTTTGGAATGCTATGTTTGAGAAGGAACTTCCAAAGTACCAAGACCAACTTTCAATGTAATTTTTCCTTGACATACACTTGAAACAATGAATGTCAATACAATTTTTGGCCATGTTTTTAACAACTTAAACAATTACCCTATTAGTATTACCCTACGTAATGGATCCAATGTCAAAAGAAGATAGATGTTGAATCTTTAGTTGGGAGTAGGGATGTTGATACAAGGTGTAAACATAATTTTTAAAAAGTCAATTGCACCAAGGATTTTAAAATAAAACAATTAGAAGACTATTTTTAAGATCATAATTACAAATTTACATTAATTTTAAAAAAATTGTTATGACCTAAAAAGATGTTGCATGTTGTACTATTATGTAAAGACATACATAAAAACATTTTCATAAAAAATATCATTTTCAAATCATTTCAAGTCCTTTTAAAAGTTGTTTTTAAAATGAAAAACATTGGTTATACATTGTTGTAAAAATGTTTTTGGGTATTTCATACTCATTATATTCATCTATCTAAAAATGTATCCAAATGTTCCCATAATACTTTAAGAATGTTATTGCACACATTCATCCAAAACAATTCAACATATCAACTTAAATTACCTCCTCCCATAATGAAATTAAATAGTAGTCACATCCCATAATGGTTTTTTGTACCTTTATAAACCTTACACCACCATCATTAGAAACTTCATTTGTGCCAACATAAAACCAATAAACCATCATAATAATAAGAAAAAAAAAATACATTAATAAATTTGAAGAAAAAAATTATCAATGTAATGTCACAAAGGAAAATCTATAGAGGTTTGTTTTTAGTGTAATAATGCTAGTGAGTGAGCAGGTGAATAGGTTCATTTGTTCACTTGAACAAGTAAGAATCTTCAAAAATATTCCATGCCATGTCATGGAATATTTTGCCATGTCATGTGCCTAATTTTTTGGGATCAACAATGGTTTATTGATTTTGAACATGGGTTTGGCCAATAGAGCTATCGAATGTAGCATCATGTGAAGGTTTGAAAGCAAAAAATAAAAAATATGCATTTCATCATGCTTGCTACAAGTAATATTCCAAATGTTTATGGCTCTTACACGAAAATTATAAGATTTTCAAAATTGTTGAAATGGGTGGAAACTACATGGTTGAGAAATATTTAATGAAATTAAAATTCCAAAATCTTTAATTATTTGCCAAACATGTGTTGAATTGGCCAAAACACTACAATATTATACATTAAAAAAATAACACATGGAAACATGTTATGATTGTCAAAGGTTTTATTCTTAATATTGGCCGTGGCCTAAATGGAAATAAATTTATGAACACCATTAATATTCACTAGAACAAAAAAATAGACGTATCATAATAATGATTGAAATAATATAGAATGCAAAAAAACTTTTAGGTCGTAATTGGAATTTATAACTTCCTAGATAGTGTAGGCAACTACAACAAGCTTGATGAATGAGAAAATCATAATTGATTTGATGCAAATGCAATTGTGATGTACTATCATTAAAGTCCAAAAGCTTTAGAGCGCATCAACAAAGGTTGGACTTCATCCCAACTCCACGTGCAATGATGAATGAACTCTTTTGTGAACCCACATAACATAATCATTTGCAAGACGTGATACACATGTTTACATTGCACATATGCCCCATGACCACCCAAAGAAGCTACCAACATTGCGACAAAGTAAACACATGAACATCTAGGGAAATTTCCAATGGTGATGTCATATTATTTGTCATTAAAAAAAAAATTATAAATTTGTTCATACGTAAGTGGTGGGACATCAACAATGGGGAAAACTGACGCGTTCCCAAGTTCCTTAATAGACCCAAGGTGGGTCTAAGTTATTCAAACAACGGAATTGTGAGGAACTTGGGGCACGTTCCCAGCTCTCAGCATTAGAAGGGGTAGAGGGGCGTGTTAAAGCTTTGGGATAGGACTAAGTAGAATGACAAGTTTTACTTATTTACTCGAACTTACATCAAACCAACCAACAAGTTAGTTAGATCACTTTCTAGAGCACCCTTGGTGCTAAGACAAGCCACGGGCAACTCTGGACTCACAAGATTCACCACGGCCTGGACTCGAGGGAGCCACCACCTTCCCCCATATAGTATATTATGTGCCTCTTCGCAGCACCCACATCCGAATGGCTTTTTGTCCCGGGACTTCCAAGGAGGAGTCCCGAAATTGTCCCGGTTTGGACTCCCGAAACTTTGCAAGATCATAACTTTTTGCGCAAACCTCCAATTAGAATGAGGTCTAAAGCAAACTTGTAACTCTCCTCGAAAGCTTTGCTAGTTTGATCCCCGACCATTCTTTCTGCCATAACTTGTGCTACGAATGTCCAAATGGCACATGCGAGGCCATTTTCAACATCTATACTTTGATAGCTTTCCAATGATATAAAGAACACCCCAATGCAAGGTGTTTTGACCCCTGCAATCGAACTATGAAGTTTTGGGAGTCCTGGAGGGCTCCCAAGTCCCAATTTCGGGAGTGTGAGTTTCATCCTCACATTCCCTCAAAGTGGGGTTGCGACAAAAATAGTGCATTAGAGAAGTAAGATGCCAACCTCCCAATTGTTAGTGTGTTATTGTGTTAATTTGAAAATGGAAGGTCATTTCACCTTCTTGCCACCATGAGTTGTAAACCAACAACAACTTGCATCGGATGGCCTCACAATAGGCACATGGGAATCACTTGAACTAGAAGAAGGGGAGCCAAAAAAACTTTGAGTGTTGTTTTTATGTAGGTGGTCAAAGGAAAACCCAATTTCTTCTAAAATTGTTACCTTTTTTTTAATTAAGTTAATACCTTATTGAATGGACCAAATAGTTGGAACTATAAGCTTTGTAACTACAAATTTTCACATTGTCCCACCAACACAATGTTTAAAGTCATTGGGATAAAACTAATGATTATGATGTTCGAATGATTTGTTGTGATATTGTATTCAAAAACTTGAGTAACATGGAACATGAGTTCCACTTACAGATTTTTGAAGGTTCATCCTTACTTTACATTTGAGTGCCATGGTTTTTTGGAATGCAAAACATTGAATTACAGAATTGGATGGGCAACATTCAATACACTATTAAAATTCAAAGTTTATCAAACCATATAACTTGAGTAAATGATCTTTTTCGACCTTTAAACATATCCATTTTGACTAGAAGCTCAAATGTTAAATGACATGTGTAGTTTTTGTCTAAGTAATTTGACTAAGATGACATGTCAACTAGGTGTTAGATTGAACATTTAATCAAAATGTACCTAAAAATGAATATCCTAGTCAAAATGACATTTGATTTAGTCACAAGTGACAAGGAGTACCTATATTACTTATGTACCCTATGGGTTTTGTTGGTTAAAATGGCATTTGGCTTAGTCAAAAATGACAAAGGGTACCTATATTATGTAAGTACCCTAGGGGTCTTGTTGGTCAAAATGACACTTGGCCTAGTAAAAAAAAATAAAAATTGTTTATATTAATTAGGTGCCTTAAGTCTTGTGTTGGATAAGTTAAACATATATAATGTTAATAATTTTTATTTCATAATTTTGGTTTAATACCAAATATTGTTTGAATAAACATTTTTAATGTTTATTTTGGTATATACTAAAACATATTATCTTTAATATTTTTTTGATATCATTAAAATTAAAATTTCAATCTTGATTTTTAATAATCAATAAATATTTTAAATCTTTCGTCTGCAAAGTTATTTATTATAACCTTTAGTATGTCAATTAGTAACAATATGACATATTACATTATTATGTAAAACAAAGCTTATTTAATAAATTTTTTATTTACATTTTTTATTTGGACAAATGTTATAAATATCATTTTTCAAAGATTTCAATTGATGTGATGTTAAGGTTTTTAGAATTTGTATTGATGATTTTAATTAATTTTAATTATCATGGTTATATATTAATCAATATTTTTTGAAAATATTAGTTACAATTTTTTATGTACTTAATTACATAAGTTTACAAAGTTTATTTCATTATAGTAATTTTCTCAAATTATTTTATAATAATTTATGATAATTTTTTGGATTCTCGAAAATTATTTCATCACAAAAAATTAAAGTAATTCTTAATTATTTTATAAAATAATCTAATCCCATAATGTTATGTAATTATGAACTTATAATTATTTAATTACCCTAATAATGTTAAATGAATTAATTATAACATTTATATATATATATATATATATATATACATTAATTTTTAATAATTATATAGCTACTTAAGTAAGGTAAATTTATGAAATTATTTCGTTAAAATATTGTCCTGAAATTAATGAAATATAAGAATTTTGTGAAATTTTTTATTTACAACGAACGAAATGGAATTAATACAAATAATGTAGGGAGATTATGGATGTGGAGTAATTGGAAGATGAAATCTGCAACATTCATTCATAATGATGATGTTAAATGCTTCCACGTGGCTATAAAAAGGACACATAAACTTGTAGTGATGGGCCATATTAATTTCAAGAATCATGCATTAATTAAAAAATGGTGAGTAGATGAAAAAATGAATGTGACGAGCGAGATGTTCAAGGACAAGAAAAAATGGGGTAATCATCAAAAGTAGTTTGTGTTTGTTGCTAGAAGTTGTGAGTGTTTTCAAAGTTTTGGAATTCACAAAAATATGAATGCAGAGAGTGTAATTAAAAAACTACAACAAATAGCAAAGGAAAAGGAAGTGCAAAGGAGTGAGCATAGATAAAGGTAGGAGGAGGAAGCAAAATTGTTGAAAAAAACAAAAGTAGAAGAGGAGTTGAGAAAAAACATAAAGAAAAAGAGTGTTGAATATTTAGTCGTTGGTTGTAAGGTCACCGTCACATTCATCATCATCTTTGGAATGTGCAGAAAGGAAGGCGTATAATGAAAAGATGTAGTTTGCGCAAACAATAATTAAAGACATAGATACAATTAGAACATCTATGCTTGAATTTTTTCGCAGAAGTAAACGACCTCGGTGTGTAAGAAAGTAGACATGATTAGGAGCTACATCAATAGATTTAATGTGCGTTGAAAAATTAGAGGAAAATGAAGCTGAGGAGTAACATTTTGTGGAAGCATAGACAATGTAGAAGGATGCAAGGGAGGAAAACATTGTTGCAAAGGAAGAACAACTATCCACAAAAGTGTAGTTGAAAGTATAGCAAACCATAGAGGTGTAAACATTGATAAAAGCATAATGAAGGGCGATGGATGAAGCAACATGAAGCGGAAGTGCTAGCAAAGAGAAGATGTGCATCACTTCTACCATAATTACAAATCCACCCACAAAAGATTCCATAGTTGGCTAAATTTGATAAGCAAATGGACAACTTCAAGCAAGGGAAGAATACATGATAGACCTAACACTATATTCACATCAACCAAGAGATGAAGGTTGGTTGTTGCTTCACCTTTTATAAGTGAATCCTATGCCATTTTCACCAAAAGAGTGTTATATTCTTTCATGATCCTTTTTGCAAGTGACAATGTGGAAATCCATTGAGTGTGTACATTTTTCAACATTTTATTTTATTTAGTGTCCATTAGTTCAACAAGATTTTGGAATTTAAAGTGACACTTAAAGCTCATGCTAAAATGACTTGAATGAAAGGTTTGGAGGATCCATTCTAAAGGTGGGGCCACATTTGGAGGTAAAACATAGTTAAGTCAAATTTAGAAAAGTTACATTAAACCTTGTGTTCACACATGTAGAGGTAACTACCTCCAAATCCTTCATGGATGTCTATGTGGTAAGGAGAAAGGTACTAAAATTCCATATGATGAGCGATTCATGTGGACATAGACGAAACAAAACTATGACAAACATGTAGAGCAAATGGAAAATTGGAAGGATATTGCTTAGGAAGAAGATTGGGCTTCTAAACCAGGGTTCATTCCTTTGCTTTTGTTGGGGTGGGAAGCATCGATGCCTGATATAATGTTGGAAATTTTGAACACATTCTTAGCAAATTGACAAGTATCTTTCTTATCCCCTTTATTCTTCTTAACATATTTATACCACCTATCCAGCTCACTACACAGACTATTGAATATAATCTATGCCCAATCCACCTTTTGCCCCTTTTTTGCTCTCACTAATGTAGTAACATTTTTGTTGCAAAAACATTATACCTTCTCCCTTTAATAAATGACAGATATAATGGTAGGATATCTAACAGAATATGGTAGACCTAAACTTTTTGCATTCCATTGATCTGTAGAAGAATTTGCAAGTGCAAGTTTACAACTTTGTAATGTTTGAACTACTAATGACTTATTAACCTATGTTTTTGGTTCTTCTACATATCGTTCTGCACACACTCCAAAAACATCTACAATCAATTTTTTGTTGATTACATACACCTTATCCTTATGCCCAAAGTAGATATATGTGCCTTTGAGAAGTGAAGAGGGAACATGAAAACACATATTTGAGGGCATAGAAAATGATGAAGGGTAGAGTGGAACCATCTATAATGCCAATAGTGGTAAGGGCAATGCCAACAATGGTACATGTAGTTAAACAGACTACAATAATACCACAGATGACATCTCCATAAAAGAGATAATCGAGGGAGCAAAAACAAGAGATACCATATATGACATCACCATAGGAAAAACAACTAAAGGAGCAAAGCCAGGGAGTTAAGAAGGAACATGACATAAGGTTTCCAAAGTGTGAGGAACATCTGCACTTCGAAAGGGATGTATGTGAAGATCGGATGGAGACCACTTCAAGTCCAAAACATTTTCAACATTTACAACAACATTTACAGCAACAATAACAATGATTGCAAGTCCACATGCCTTTGTTAAAAATGAACAATGGAATGTAGTATGCATGAAGGAGGAATTTCATGTTAGATTTGCAGTTATTTTGCAAATTTTTTACTAAAAAGAGTGATTAGCATATTTTAGCAACAAGATTGCTATTACTTTTGACCTAGCCAACAAGGGGAAAATTGTTAACTTGTGTTCCATAATGTTGACCCAATTACTAGTTGAATTAACTTGTTGGGGAAAACGTAAAAAAAAAGTAACAATTAACCTAGTTTCTAGCAAATTCAAGGTAAATAATTATTATTCAAGGCCTATCCTAGATGTTTTGTTTAGGATGTGGTTCCCTTTGTTTGAGGTGCCTTCATTAAGAACAATAACCCTAGAAGAACTTGTGTCACTAGCCAGCCAATAGTGATAAGGTTGTGCAATAGCAACAAGTTTCACTTGAATTTGTTATAAAGGAATAGTTTTCTAAAAAGAGAAGACCGGCACATTCAACAACTACATTTCGTTTACTAACATGTTAATTTCATCAATTGAAGATGCACATAGAAGTGCCTACACTAAGGGATAGGTCAAGCTTTGAACTTGTTATCTCACCACCAAAAAAGAAGTTTAGAACTACTTTTGGGTCACAAGTTGTTGATTCAGAAAAGGATGAAGAGCAAACCTATTTAGATGAGATTGGGGGTGGAGGTGGAGAATAGATTTATGCGACAACTATACATGGTAGCATCGAGGAAGAACCTGAACCCAATTTGGATCAAGTAATTAACAACATCCAAGTTGAACTTATTGAGTCTACTAAACTTGTAATACCCATTATAAAAACCACATAACCTATAGTTGTAGCTATAGTATCATCCTAATTTGTTCAACTTATAGTTAAACTTGTTCAAATAGAAAATCCATAGTTTTTTAGATTCTAACATGTCCTAATTTTTGGTCATTTTATAAGAAACTTGAGACATATTAGTATGTTTTTAAAGCAAGTTGTTCAAAATACCACAACTTGGTCAAAGACATTGCAAGAACTTTCAAACTTTAGAGTTGAGTTTGATCAAGTCAAAGAAAACATGTTTGAGACCCACAATAGCCTATAAACATGTAGCCTAAAACTAGAAATAATGCAGATAACTTAAAAAAATCATCACAAAGAATTAATCACAATTAAGGGGCAATTGAGTAAGGTCCAATATGAGAACTAAAACCTATCCAATAAGTTGAAAGAGGCAAAATAAGTTGTTAGGAAAACTGAAAACCTACAACAAGAATATGCTAAACTGAATCAACTCACTTGGAAAACTCACAATGATTTGAAGCAACCCCAAGCTACTTTGGAGCGAATGATGCAAGACTACACTAAAATGGAGGAGTCCAATATGCATTAACAAAATATCATAACTAGTTTAAAACAAACTTGTCAACACCTCAAAGAGCAACAAGTAGTTGCCCACATAAAGTTTGAAAGGAAAAACAAAGTTTGATTGCCCAAATTCAAGACTGGAAAGGTTAATATGAAACAACCAAGGTACAATTGAGTAAACCTAATCCCATTTTACTTGTTAGGATGAACAACATGTTGAAGGAGTTTAAAGAGTTATTGTTGGACAACACATTACTCAAAGTGCATAACCAAGCCTTGGGAGACAAAAACCCCAAGTGGAAGGAATGGTGGTAAATTGTTCAAGAGTTCATGGAAGAACAGATTCAAGAAAGTATAGAACTAGCTCGCTTTGATGAACAAAGTTACCAATTGGAGTTGTGCACACGCATATTGAACCGATTTCCTTGATTTCAAGTATGAACCTTTTAGTTTTGTATTTGTGGAGATTGGAACTAGAAACAGAGCTTTAGCAACGCCATTTATGGTACAACTTGTTGCCATTACCAAACCAATTAGCCCATTAAGAGGTGGAACATGTTTAAAGATCATACCCTAACTTGTTTAGACTTTTACCATACTTGTGTCAAGTTGCCATTATTGTTAATGAACATGTGAGAGGTAGTGAAGGTCCTTATAAGGAACATGCTAAACCTATTGATCCTTCACTCATTGTATTAGACAATAAAGTAGGATCTTTGGAGTTCTTATCTACTAGTTTACCTCTGACCCCACAACAAATAGGTATAAGCTAGGATATTACTTTAATTTCAAGTACCTTGCATGCCTCGGAGGTATTCATGATACCCATAGCAACCTTTGAAGAAACACTTGATCGACAAAAGATTACATTGCAAATAAATGTTCAGATTTTGAGCTAAGTTGAACCTATAAAGGAAACATGTGCTGAACTTGTCAAAGGAGCCATCAACCAAACTGGTTGTAGAAGACCAAGCTAACTTAAGACTTTGAGTTAACATTTTGAGGACGAAATATAATTTTCAAGGGGGGATGATGTTTCCCAGATTTAGCAACAAGTGATTTAATAGATTGAAAATGTAAGCAAGTTGTTAAACTTAACAAGTGACTTAACTTGTTATTTTACTTAACTTATAACATTAACTTGGTTGGTTACTCAACTTAGTAGGTAACATTATACTAAGTTAACAAGACATGTTGATAGGTTAATCAACCCGTAGTCTGTAGAACAGGTGGCAGAAAATGTAGTTGAATAGGTAGTTAAACAAGATGTAGTTTTTTGAAATTTTGGATTTTTAGTCTAGGTATTGACTAATGATTGTTTATAATGGTCAATTATGACTATTATATTTTGAAATAGCTAGTATAAGACTAGGAGGACATACTTGTTTGAAGACTTTTGATTTCATTTTGATTGTATTCTTTCATTTTTTAGAACATGAATCATTTTCTTTCAGCCAACTTTCTTTGAGTTTTCAATAAATTGTTTACATGTTAGTTTAGAATTTGCAGTTAGTTTTAGTTTTGTTAATTTTTTACATGTACATGTTGCTATTTTAAGAACATGTTGTTGGAAATTTAGAAATTGAACAACTTTAATGGGAATAGAAAAACCCGTTAACATCCATGTTGTATCACAACTTGATCAACTTTTCTAAAATTAAACACTTTTTCTTCACCCTCCAAAATTGCAATTGTTCTTTCTTAAACAACTTGTCCAAAAAAAATGCACATCCTACACTGTAGTTATTTCCTTTGATGGGACACTGTATGGACAAGTCTTTTTAGCCATAGTCACCATTATACCTAAGGAGTTCTTACACATAGTATCACCTTCAGTTTTGCAAGACATCTACTTGCCACTTTTTTTGGGATATGAAGATTTCATTTTTTCCATTGCAACTCAACGCGCCTTTTCTTTAGGAATTAAGGGAGCTGCTTTTACCCAATTGATGTCTATGGATTTACATTGAGCTATGTAGCCCTTTACCATCCATGACATAAACTCATTGTTAGTAATAGTAGAAGTGCCATAAAGTTGGCTACACAAACAAAGATCTTTCTTCATATTTTGATGCAATTTCGTGTTCATGGCTTTGAATTTTTAGACTTTGCCAAAAACCTCTTCTATGTCTGCTTCACAAATGTGCTTCGCAATGAGTTTAGACTTCGGATTGAACCTCGTACCATTCAAACCCTTAATTTTCACAAATTGTTTTTTGTTTGAACATTATATGTTACATTCTCTAACATTGGCAATTTGTGAATAATCAACATGGTGGTAAAAAATCTAACAAAGGTATACCAAATGTTCAGAATACACATAGACCTAAACAAGACACAAATAAAATAGGATCATTGCACAAACAATTTGCCAAAAAAAGACCAAGGTGTGGATTCTAAGTGCATTGATAGAAGAAATGAAAACAAAAAGTTTGATGAAAACAAGTTAAAAAATCATCAAAGCTTTGTGAACATTATGAAAAAGGGGGAAAAAAATGAGTGTGATGATCAAAAGTGAAGGTGGTTTCCATGAGTGACAATGACCAATGAAATCCAAAGTGGCGAGATGTGGAAATGGCATAATGTGGAAATGCACAAACTTTTTGAATTTGATTGAACCCAACCCCTAGCCTTGACCCTAGTCCTAACATAAACAACGAATAAAATTTAATGGTTTGCCATGTGGGGACAAAAATTCAAAAAAGTCCTTAGGATTATCTTTAGAAATAGGCACTTGTGGCTCCTATTAGCATGGTTGGACCCAACAAGATTTTATTATAAAAATGAAACAATAGCAAAACAAGGTTGTGACAAGAAAACATACTAAACACTAGTGTTGAACATACTAAAGATAATTGAAGGTTGTACCTTTATTTATACCCCTTAGGGACCTAACTCAAGGAAGCTTCCATGGAAATTTTATTCTCATGTGTGGTCCATGCGTACCCATGTGGCCCATGACTAGACTAAAAGTGAATTAGGAGTGAATTGAGGATGAAGTGATAGTTAACTAAAAGTGAATTGAATTAATAATTAACTAAAGGTGAATTAATAGTTAATTAAGAGTGAACTGAATTGACAATTAATTAAAAGTGAATTGACAATGAATTAAAAATGTGATGTTGGTGATGATGCTACCAATGATGTTGGTGATGATGCATGCAATGACATTGGTGATGTCATTCGTGACAGTATTGAAAACTGGAATTATAATTTTTTTTTCAATTTTGGAGGAAATAGGCCAACAACTCTTGGATAAACATACATTCACATTGGGTTAACTTTCAAGATAGCTTTTGATTTAAAATAATATGTTGCCAAACTTTCTTTTAAGACGAAAAAATCATGATATTAGGACCAAATTTGATTATAGTTTTGGTGGCCATTGATCCTCACATGTTATGATCATTATAACAAAAGATCTCCATGTATGTTAAGTGATTTCATTAAATTTTGGGTGAATTGATTAGTCTTAGTAAATGGGGACTAGTTAGAAAGTAATGAATTCACTGGTCTAATAAATAGGGACCAATGAATTGCACCCACATTTTGTAGTAGTGGATACAAATCTAGGTAAAAACTAGATGGAAGATTTAGCGTCAACATCATGATGAAGGAGCTTATGATGTGATTAGGGTTGTCCAATCTAAACCAACACTATACACACTCCAAATGGCGAATCCCCACTTTGGGGCCAAGTGTGAGAATGCAACTCACACTCCCAAAAGTGGGAAAATGGAGTCCTTCGGGACTCCCAAAAACTCAGAAGACGATTTGAGGGGTCAAATCTCCTCGCATTGGTGCGTTCTTTATATCAATGGATGTCTTGAAGTGTAGATGCCCAAAATAGCCTCGCATGGGCCATTTGGACATCTATAGCCCAAGTTATGGACAAAAGAAGGGCCAGGAGTCAAACTGCCAGTTTGACTCCCGACCACTAAAAGTCGGGAATCAACTTCTTCCCGACGTCGCCTCAAGGAGTGCGACACGGAGTTGGAAAGCTTTCAACTAGAGCTACAATTTTGGTTTAGACCTTGTCCCGATCCGAGTTCGGGGCGAGGGGCAATGAGCGTCCAAAGTCCCGAGACTCTAACCTGGGACAGTTTCGGGACTCCAATTTGGGAATCATGGGAAAAAGAGCCATTTGGATGTAGCCTCCGCAGTGAGACATAGAGAATACTATATGGGGGAAGGTGGTGGCTTCCCCTGAGTCCGGGCCGTGGTGAATCTTGTGTGTGAAAGTACTCGTGGCTTGTCCCAACACCCAAAGGTGTTCCCGAATGCTAACTAACCTTTTGTGGTTGGTTTTTGGATGTAGATTGAAGCTTGATAATCTAGTCCCTCTTCCTAGTCTAATCCCGGGACTTCTAGCACGCCCCTCTACCCCCTTTTAATGCTGGAAGTCGGGAACGGCCCCCAAGTCCCAACTTTCCGCAACTCTACATAGTTGGACCCTCAAGTGGGTTCAACAAGGGATTTAGGAGCGTGTCAGGATACAAATCTAGGTAAAAATTAGATGGAAGATTTGGCGTCAACATCATGATGAAGGAGCTTATGATGTGATTAGGGTTGTCCAATCTAAATCAACACTGTACACACTCCAAATGGCAAATCAAACCATCATAAAACTAATAAGCTTCATTAAGGATTTTAAAATCTAAATCCACGAAATTCTTTACATTGCAACATTCACGGTAATGAAGAACAATGTTTTGGATTCCACCTACTCCATGTTGTTAGGAAGACCTTAATTGTGTAATGCATGTGTTACCCATGATTTGAAAAAATAACTTAATCACCATTGAAGGCAATGGAACTGTTTAAACAATCACAATAACCAAACATTTGGATAACAACACGAAACATCCTAAGGTTCTATTATGTTATGATTTGATGGAAGGTGTTATAGACAAGGAAGAAAGGATATTCCTTGTGGTAGAATTGGATTTATTTACAATTGAGATTATCACCTTATCAAAATCAAAAAATTTCACCGTTGTAATTTTCGGTGCATAAATTGGTAAAGAAGAATTCACACTCAATTCAATTTCCCACATTTTGAGGGAAAGATTCAAGTTGATAATACTCCAATGTGCATCAGCATCCAAGAATTGGATATTGTATGCTAAACATTATTAGAGGATATATAGGTAAGGCTACTCAATTTGATAATTATTGATAACCCTTAAATGGTAAAATTGAATGTCACCTTGGATGAGTAGGTTGTTACGGGCACAAAATCATTGTTTAAGGAGTATAAAGACATTTTTGCATGGATGTATGTTAATCTTAAGGGAATTCCACCCCATATTACTTAACATCGCATTGAAGTTGACATGCAACCATTCCTCCTACCCATCAAGCAAGATATATAATGAACCCAAATTATGTTATAGTCATCTAACAAGATTTGGACAAACTTTTGAATGTAGGGTTCATTATTCTAATGGAGGAAACTAGTTGGTTATCACCCATCATTATGGTACTAAAAATGAATGGCAAGTTCTAAATTTGCGTGGAATTTTTATGACTCAATGCTACAACCAAGAAGCATCCAAATCTTTTACAATTCACCTAAAATGGTTCTAGACAAAATGGCAAGTCACAAAGTCTATTCCTTTTTGGACAGATTTTTCAATTACCACCAAATCATGATTACCTTTGAGAATAGGTACAAGACCACATTCATTACATATTGGGGAGCTTTTGACTAAGTGGTCATGTCATTTGGACTTAAAGATGCTCCCCCAACCTATCAATGGGGCGATGAATATGGCCTTTAAAGAATATCCTAGAGTCTTCATGAAATTATTCTTGATGATTTTAATGTTTTCAACGATCTAAATACACATTTATCAAAGTTATAGTTGTGTATTGTAAATGCAAAGAATTCAATACTAACTTAACTTTTGAGAAATGCATGTTCGTTCATTCATGAATGAATCTGGGTTACATTATATCCAAAGAAGATAGCAAGCTACTGGATTGTAAATTTTTTTTGACAATTGTCCATATGCCTACACCAAAAACACCTAAGGACATTCAAGTTCTCAATAACATGGCAAAATACTACAAGTGTTTCATTAAGGAATTCACTTTTATCATGGCTCCCATCATTAAGTTATTATGAAACATAGAAGCTTTTGAATGGACAAAAAAATGCCAATCAACTTGGGAAATAGTCAAGCAATGGTATATGGATGCACCAATTTTGATTTCGTCCCATTGGGACCTAGAGTTCCATGTTCACACAAATGCTTCTAATATGGCAATAGGGACTATGTTGGCACAAAATCCTACCAAAAAATGTGACCAACTGATTGTCTATGCATCTCAATTACTCAACCACATCAAATGAAATTATACAACAATTGAAAGGGAGGCATTTGCCATGGTTTATGCCCTATGTAAATTTTATCATTATTTGTTTGGTAACATATTCATTGTTTATGTGGACCACATGGCATTGTTATACTTAATCTAGAAACCACAAGTTTTAGGTTGAATAACCAAATGTTTACTTCTTTTTTTCGAATATATTTATTCTATAATATACAAATCAAGAATATTTCATTCGGTGGTTGACACATTATTTCGTTAGACAACATTGAAAAACATGGAATTCCTAATTTTTTAAATTAAAAAACGTTCAAGTCCAATTTGAAAATGGGGTTTGATTTCATGTATGCACTACACAATATGCAAGGTTGCAAATTTTATATGCACAAAGTCTTACAACATGAAAAAAATTAAAAATTCTGAAGGTATCAAATTTACAACAAATTAGAATTGATCACCTACTTCAAAAGTTCAACCTACTTGCTAACTTTTCAAAAAACTTCAATATGGATATTTTAGTATTTTATTTTCAAGATTCCTTGATTATAATTCTAGTTTTAGCAAAAGGTTCATTTCACCATTCAATCCTTGTGTTAGTTCCACCTAAGGGTGTTGTGTTGTGTTGGGTTTGATGAATGATTCTACCATTCTTTTTTGTTCATTTAAAATAAACATATAGTAGGTTGGTAAACGTTGATGGTCTTCAACTTGCCACATGTCACTTGAATGACAAATCTTCTAGCGTAGAACACTATGCTATATATGTAATCTTCCAAACAGAAAAAAACATGTTTTTCTTTTATTTTGGCATGTTCCCATGTTTCCAATGCCATATCCATGACCTTCTCACAATTTTCACAACATTTCCATGTTGGTCCTTTAAAGTTCCTTTGTCATTTCAACATTCTAATGATGTCACCAAAATGTTCACATGCAACATTCCCATGTAGTATCCATAATCATTTTATGGTGCGTTATAATCAATCACCAAATATGTATATGTAATGAAATAGGGTTGCCAAGCGTAGCTTACTTTGCATAATGTGCATCCATTGGCTATTCCATAGTATAATATGATGGATGTGCAATTACAAGTATTTTGGTTACATCTTCCCAATATAATTCATGTTGCAATGCATCTTCAAAACCAATCATCTATAATTTTCATGCCCAATCAAACATCCATAATTTGCTACAAGTTGAAAATATACATCATTGATCAAAGTGATGCTAACCAATTGTGATCATCCTAATTTAAGTCCAGCATATTATATCATTATCTCCAATTCCAACATCACCATGCATGAAAATTTAAAAGGTTTGCATTCTTAATGGACCAAATTTTTTGATGCAAGTTTTTTTGCACTAATTATTGGTTGTTGCTTGTATATGATTAATCTAAGAGAAGGTGAAATTTTTATTTTGAAACAAAAATACTATGAATCGGACAAATATTTTGAGATTTTTCAAACACATTAGTGTTGAATGTAAATACACAACTAGTCACACATGCACAAAACTACCACAATTCAATGTGTTTTATTATGCAATTTGGATATGACAAACTATAACAAATCATGGCAAAATTGAGTTCAATTTTTTTAAAAACATAATTTTGGAAAAAGATGTCCAAATATAGTTTTATTCATAATCATGAAAGAATTTGAAATGTGATACAACATGAACAAAATTAGGGTAAAACTTTTACACCAACTAGTTGCATTGTACATACTTAAAATAATTGCCCCTAAGGAGGGGATATATATTTATACTTGTTTCGGGAGTTAATTTGAATAAACTTACATATTAGCTTCCCATAAAGGCCATGTTGTAAGGAACCTTATTAAACACAATTTAAGATATATATTGTAGATGAAAGACCAATGACAATAGTTACAATGCTTAACACACATTTTGTTACTTAGGTGAGATGGCAACATACATTGAAAATTTGTCATTTTAAACTTATAATGAAATATGGACACATGATCTTAATGCTAATTTGATTTTAATTAACTTAAGATTAAATTGACACAATGTACATAACTCTTTTGATACATGTATGGTGTTCTGGTATGTTAATTTAATAGGTAGATAGGTTGTTAGTGGTATTTTGAAAAAGTGGTTAATACTAGATCTTACTTTTCTAAAGTTATCAGATTATAAATGTGACTAGACCATAAGCACAACTAGTTTGTTTAAAAAACTCTTCCTTAAAAATGATAACAACAAATAATTACACTATATGGAAAGCTTTTAACTAATAGCTTATAACACATATAATGCTTTAAAGTTGTCTTATGCATACACATAAACAAGTTCTTAAAACTCCATAATTTTTAACTGCTTTTAATCAACCAACCTACAATTCTCTTTTCATTGAACACTTTCTTGTTCTCTCTTTCAATAACACACATATGAGAATTGCACATTTCTAGATTCTTACATGTGTCTTGTAGACCCTTTAAGTTCACATGCAAGTTTTTCCAATCTAATGAACAAATAGGTAGGAAAATTAAGTAACTACTAGGTAAGTAGATGGTTTATATAGAGGTAAGGGTTGTCTTTATTACCTACCTACTAACAACTTGTTTGTGGGTTGTTAGTAAATATGTAGTGTAAAAAAGCAATTGAGATAATAACCATGATAGGTAGGAAAATAGGTAACTACTAGGTAAGTGGATGGTTTATACATAGGTAAAGGCTATTTTTACTACCTATTTATTAAGAACCTGTTTGTGGGTTGCTAGTAAATAGGTAGTGTAAAAAAACAATTAAACTAACCACCATAGTTAACTAATGAAGTGAAAGATGATAGAAAACTATTTTTTGACCACTTATCATCCATCCTTCATGGTATGTTGATGAGTGTTGGTTCATGTGGCTATATTTTAAAATTCTAAAAAAACCCATACTTGTGAGGAAACATTAGGGAGTCAATGTAGTCTTGCTGTGGGCTTCCATATTGCAAGGTTGGGACAAAAGTTTTCATTCAAAGATGTGCTTGTTGCCTCCTGCACATATACTATCACTTGCACAATTGTTTGAGAATAACTCTTTTTTCAGAGAAGGAATAGGTTAGCATGTGGGTCACTTTTCTTGACAAGTCAACAATGGCGACAACTCAAAAATATATTGTGTACTTTTCAAGGCAAAACTTAATTTCCTGGCTAAAAGTTTCAATGTAAAATGGATGTGAAGTAAGTAAGTAAAAACTAGTGTTGGGTGAGTCTCAGTTTTTTTAAAGAACGGGTTTCAGAAGATTTTCTGATACTTGACCTAGTTCTTTTATTATTCTTATTATTAATATTTTACAACAGACCCAAGGAGGGTTTCAAAAACTTGAAAAAAATAAAATTCCCTTAGGTTTCATAATGTCAGTTCTTAGATAATTCATATCAATTGGTTTTCAAAGGTGGTTCTTACACAACGGGTATCAAAAGTTTTGTTATTTTGAAAATTGAATTTTCAATTTTAATTTTTTTAAATTAAAAAACATTAAAAAAACCATGAAAATCAAATAAATTATGTGAACATTATATATGTTCAAAAGTTCATTTTGTTCAAAAGAACCTTCAAACTTTTTTAACTTCTCAAAATTTAAATCTTTTTAAATCAACTCCACCAGATTGGAAGGTGGCTTAAAATCAATTCTAAAAGCATTTGACCAATTTTTGCTCACAAATATCTATTTCTCTAAATTTTTTGCTTGCAAATGAAATCTTCTCAAGTTTGTAAATATCTTTGTAAAAGAAAAAATCCTTTCAGTCTCAATTTGAGACCCAATAATCCATAGGATTTGGCCAGTCAAAAAACCAATTCTAGGAAAAATGGTTTCATGTTTTGTCCACCATTGAAAAGGGCATTTGATTTCCTTGGAATCCACTAAGTAGCATCTAAAAATCAACATTTTTTTAGTGACAAATTTTGTGGTTGACTCATTTGAAATGGAAATTTGTTCAAAAATATCCAAATTAAAATTTGCATCTACTATTTAAATTGCACATGCAACTTTAGATTTTGCCATTAGGTGTAAACAATGATAACATTTCAAAAGCATAGGATTCATCTATCATATTCTTCACAATGTTCACCTCTTCTTCACGACCGATAAAAAATAAAATTAAACAAAGGTTTTTAAATTTGGGGTCTAGCATTAAACATAACATGTCAAACTTTCTCTCTTCATATAAATTTTTTAAAAAAAAAATGGAAGATACCAAAACATCACAATTTTTTTTTTGGGGATATTAGTAGCAAACAAAAATAACTCAAAGGCAATTTTGGAATCATCATTGATCAAATTAACTTGGGTAGGTGGGTTGTAACTTCTTTACATTTTAAGCACATGATAATGGTAGATTGTAGTGCATCAAATACTAACCGATGGATATTAGATTAATTCATAACACATGCACTCATAATAAGAAAAAAACACTTCACAATTATTTGTGAAATGTGCCAAGTAAGGAGAGGGGACATTCTACCACTAATTATGACAGTATTTAACTTGTAGCAATGGATAATAACATCCTTGAATTACAAGGCCTCTTGGAACATAATAAGTTTATTGGCAAACCTACAACCAAAATTAAAGAAATGAATATATATGTATCAAATAAACACAATTGAATAACGAAAAAAATTTAAATCAAAAAAGAAAAAGATTTTTTTTTGGTAGAAGATAAAAAATTCACCTTATCTTCATTGGAATATTCAATTTATTAGAATGGATGTTCAAATTTAAACATGTTTTATTCTATTTTTGTTTGCCTTTCCTAGATTTTTTAAGAGAAGTGTCGTAACCTTAGCCTTGGGCTTATAACCAAGGCAAGGGCTAGCGAAGGTGCGGGCCAAAAGTGAAGTCTGGTAGTCACATTTCATGTTCTCAAGAGTGTAGGAAAATGTGAGGAAATGAACCCCCACATTCTCAAATGAGCTCCCACTTTGGGAATTAAAGTCGCGATGGAGTTTCGAATTTTCGAAGTGCAACTGCAAGGGTCAAAAACTCACTGGATTAAATAGTTCTTTATATCATTGAATTTTTTTTGGAACATAGATGTTTAAAATGGGCTTGCATGACCCATTTGGGCATTTAAAACATAAGTTATGGCCAAAAGAAAGGCCGATAATTGAATTGTCAATTTGATTCCGATCACTTTAAGTTAGGAATCACCCTGAAGGTGGCATGCCACATATCTTAGAAAACTTTCAATGAGGGTTACAAGTTTGATGTAGAATTCATTTCAATTGGAGGTTTGCACACAAAGTTGTGGGCTTCCAAAGTTGTGAGAATCTCAATTTTGAAAATTTTGAGATTTCAACTTGGAAGTCTCGAGACAAAATGACATATGGGTGTTGGCCCCCCGTGGCCAGGTGTGAAGTGACTTTCTATCCCTTTATTCTTGATTCTATGAGGTGACTATACTTGAAAGTACATATGCTATCGGTGAAGGAAAAAAAATGCAAAATGTATTTTTATATGTTAAGTTGCGTTTGTAGTTGAACCCAAATAGCTTGCCTCTTATGCATCATTTACAATTAAATTGATAGATTTAATTTCCGAGCTCAAACATTTTAAGTCTTATAATTTTATGTTAAATTGTCATTCATTCAAACCAACTTTTAAGGATTCAACACCATTTTCAACTTGGTAACAGACCATTAATCACTTAAAATATTATATTTATCACATACGTTATTCAAATTTGACTTGCTTTATCTCATTAAAAAGCTAACTACAAAACACATATGCCTAACAAATTCCAAACTTTTCACCCAAACTAGTAAGAAGTTATGTTACCAAACTCGAGGGGGTTTTACAAAGGTAGAAAGTTCAACTTGGCAATAGACCGCCGGTCACTTAAAATATTATTCCTATCACATACGTTATTCAAATTTGACTTGCCTTAGCTCATTAAAAAGTTAATTACAAGATGCATATGCCTATCAAATTGCAAGCTTTTCACCCAAACCAATAAGAAGTTGTGTTACCAAACCTAAAAAGGTTTTACAAGGGTAGAAAATTCAACCTGGTTGTAAACCTTCAGTCACTTAAATTATTATTCCTATCACATAAGTTATTCAAATTTAGTTTGCTTTAGCTCATTAGAAAGCTAACCACAAGTGCACCTTCCTATCAAATTTTAAGATTTGCACCCAAACTAGTAAAAAGTTATGCTACCAAACCTGAGAGGGTTTGTGAATTTTTTTAAAGATTTCAAGCTCCCCACACTATCCCTATTCATTTCCATTCTTTTAAAAGTACTATAAACATCCAATCTACTCTCCCTCTTTCCATCATCTACCAAGACTAATTATTATTCTCCTCCTAACAAAGGTTGTGGGAACAAGTATTTTCAAGATTTGAATTGAAAATTATGTTCGAAAGAGAGAGCTTCAAATGATCTAAATCTGCCCTTTAAAAAGAATGAGAAGGACGGAGGTGAAGGAAGATCCTAACTCAATGGCTAATGGAAGGTTCTAATGCTTAGTGGCTCTTGGAAGGTTCCAATGTTTGGTGGCCAATGGAAGGAGAAGGAGAAGCCCCCTTTCCCCTCTTTTCACTTTCCCCCCAACAAATTTTACTTAAACCTTCATTTTTTCCATTGATTTTAAGGTTTTACTTTATTGTGGTTCTAGGTTGTTATTTACGCATTTTCGTCCTTTTCCTTGATTTATAAATTATAACCACACATCTCAATGTAATAAGTCCTCCACACATTCATTGTCGATTTGATTTTGATTAAAAATATCTTTTCCATTCCTTGAAATTATGGTGTCACATATGGCCACGTTTTACAAGCCTCAAATTGCACAAATGAATGAAAAACTAGCTTCAGAGTTATCTCTAGATTTGACATTGACACAACATCCTCGTGATGAAGATTTCGAACTGTGAGAAGTGCGCGCTCATCTTGAAATTGATCCCCTTCGAGCTTGGTATTATTGCATTTTTTCGAATTTTTGCACCTTGGTGATTTTGTTACAAGTCAACCTCGCTTTTGGTGATGAATTTGAAATCGTTTATGAAGGTTATAATTTTATTTTTGCATGGTCTTTAATTCCTAGTTTTGGACACTATCGTTGGTTGCGTAGTCCGATTTGTTGACTATTTCTTAATAGTAAGGCGGACTATTTAGTTCACACCATTCGACGCATTTTAAATTTCCTATAGTTATGAACTATCACTGTGGCGTAGCCTAGGATTCAACATGTAATTGTAGCTCTTCATTGAACTTATCCATAATCTAAATAAATGTTTCATTCATTATGAAACTCATATTGCCATTGCCACCCTATCACACTATTTATTTAATCGTTAAATTGTTTCAAATTAATTTTATGTTCATAAGGCTTAAAGATTGTTCTATTTTTATTGGACCTTTTATTGACACCCTTTCAATGAATTACTTCATGAATCTCAAACATCTTTATTACTCACTAAATATAAGAATAAGACCAATGTTTTGTTGAACACCACAAATTTTGGTGTCTGTTTCTACCCCCAACCCTCTAGAGATTTCTCACCCCTAATTACGCAACTGAGGTTTTAAAACTATGGTTACAAGTTTTTCTTAAAGAAAAGAATAAACCCAACATCTTATTCATCACTATTGTATTTCGACAAAGAAAACAACCCCCCATGCATACATGTGCATTCATCATTTTTTATTTTAACATGAAGTTATTAAAAACCCTTATTAACCTTACCACATTTGAATATTTTTTATGTAACTTTTATAAATTGAGACTATTGCACATGGTTGTGTCGGTATGGCTTATACCATGCATAAAGAATAATATAAGGGGGGAGGTGGTGGTTTCCCCCAAGTCCGAGTCGTGGTGAGTCTTGTGAGTCCGTGTTTGCTTGTGGTTCGTCCGTGCACCAAAAGTGCTCAAACTACGCATTAACCAACTTGTTGTTAGGTTTGTGTAGGTCCATGTGAGTAATTGTATTCTTAGTCCTCATCCCGGAGGTCTAGTACGCCCTTCTACCTCAAAGTGTTACGAGCTAAGGAGCGTGTTCCAACTCCTTATCCTTTCGTTGTTTTCACCTTAGATTCACATTTGAGGCTATCAAGGAGCTTGGGACTGTGTTAATAAAACTTTGTACATTTTTATGAATTTGATTAAATAGACTTGGTAGAAATAAATCTAAGGTTTTCATAGACCTTTCCATTAGTTGTAATATACTAACATGCTTTTAAAAAAACATGGCCAAAAGAAAGAAACTTTCATTTGAACTTGAAACTTCACATTTCATAATCAATTTCAAGGTGGTTGTCATTGTAATCAAATTTGACCTTTCATCTTTTACATATGCAATGATTTTTTTTCTCAATCTATATTGATTAAGCAGTTCTATTAGATTGGTGGCCAAGGTTTGACCAATTGTTTTTGTTGTTTCAAACAATCTAATAGTCAATTGTTTAGGCTACCAATTAGATTTTTAAAAAATAATCATATAACCAAAAATATCATGTGCCTCCTTGGACATCCATAAATCAAAATTAATTGTTGTAGATGTACAATCTTCCAATTTTGGTGGAACATATACTTGTTTCCTTTTTTCCATCAATTTTGGTAATATTTCATGAGAAAATTATTTTTTAGAAAGGAAAATAACTTGACGACAAGATGTAAAATTAAATCCATGAACCAAACTTTTTCCATAAATTGCAATGGCAATTGATTTTTCATAATCAAAAGGCCAATGTCCTGCAAAAAATCTTTTTACTATTCATCATTATTTAAAAAAAGATCTTTGATAGAAAAAAATTTAGATAATGCATTTCTTAAAACATTAAACCTTTTTTTTAGTAGTTGTTTCTCAAAAGGTCCTTATACTAAAACATTTACTTTTTCTTCAATTTTTTTGACAATTATTGCATGAACATTATCCACATGTTTCTTTCAGAAGTATTGTACCATATGTTTTACAATATGTTATAAGATTTTTTTTTGTGTTTGGATTAAGAACATGCATAGGACTATTGTAATAAACCAAACATTTCATGATTGTAGGATTTTTAGGATCAATTTTTTTGTCATCATTTACATAATAAAAAGCCCAATAAATTGCATTCATATTATGCTTTTTCCATATTTTTCTTTGAACATGAAATGTTTGAAAGTTCTTTTCCATTTCTTTCATTTCATTAGCATCTATTATTTCTTGTGTTGTATTTTGTTCTGTTTAAAACCTATCATTCAACATTTCATCTTCCTTATTCCATTCCATTAAACCAATTTCATTTTCACCATCAATTACCATCACATTTTCATTTTGATTTGACTCCATTTCTCAAAAGATATTAGATAGGTTGGAGAAATACAAAATAAATATGAATTTTACCAAAATTATGGCTTTTAATTTTAGTTATTTAATCTATACAAAGAATATCAAACAAGAATTGACAAAGCAATTACAAGGAAGTAAGGCAATCAGAATCATTTACAAGGTAAAAGATTTGAAAAAAATGTTTAATTAAAAAAAATGAAAACTAAAATCAACTGAAAATATGGATTTGAAATCAAATCAAGACAACCAAAAATGAAAATTAAAAAAATAAAATGAGGAAAAAACATTTCAAAGAAAAAATCCAAAAAAAAAAGAAAAATAAATAAATACCTTGTAGTTGAAGACAAAATTTGAAATTTTTTTCTTCCACACCTACACACACCTATACAAAAAAATGTAAGGGGGAAATATTAATTTGAAAATCCAAATAACACCAACAAAACACAACAAGGAAATGTCAATGAGTATCAATAAAACATAGCAAGAATACACTACCAAACGCCAATAAAACAAAGCAAACAAACGCAAATAAACATTAATAGAGCACAACAAAAAAACATTGACAAACACAAATAGAGCATAGCAAGGAGATGTTAGTGAACATTAATAGAACACAACAAGGAGTTGCCGACAAGCACAACAAGGAAGCATCAATGAACACTAGCAGAGCACAAGAAGAAAAGGCCAATGAGCACCAATAGAGCACAATGCAAAGGTGTTGACGAACAATAATAAAACACAACAAAAAGAACTCAACGAACAACAAGACCATAAGGAGGCACCAACAACATCGATAGTACATAACATGGAAGCAATGACAAACAACAAAAATGTAATGCAAGAAAGAAAAATGACAACAAACACAAAAGATTAATCAAAGAAAAAAACAACACTCAAGCAAACAAACAATCACTAAACACTCTCTTATTAATAAGAAGAGTAAGGAGGAAAAAAAAAGGCTCAGGGCCAGCTCTACTTCTGTGATGCCTTGGAAATCTAATTTTTTTTCTAACCCTACCTACCACTACCAACTACCCAAGTACATTTAGTGACGACCCTGCTAATTAATACTCTGCTAAGAGTATCAAATTTGTTTTAAAATAGATGAACTCTGAGGTATTCGAGGTGAGAATCAACTTGAAACCTTAGCCAGTTCTCACTTTTTCTGATATCCAACCAACACAGATAAAAATCTTAAATCAGTGTTGCCAGGTTCTTTGGTTTGCAGTGTTAAACTCCAGGGTTCAGGTTCCTTTGACCCAGACTCCAACCCACTTCCTGAAACCCAAAATATGAAAAACAATTCTTGCGTCTGTGTTCAAGTTTTAGGTGAACAGGTTGAATTTTTTAAGGAGTTAACAAGTACCTTCTGGAGGACGTTAAATCAGCAGTGGGTCCTTATTGGAGACAGTACAAAAATACTGTTTGCTTCATTCTTTTCTTGTGTGCCCTTGGCCCAATCTATCTTTCTGGAAAAAAAAGATGAATGATGCCAAAACAAAAAATTTGGGTCCTTTTATGCACACTTTGAGTGTGTAATGGACACTAGGAGGCATCTTATTATAAGATGGTTTTTGGTCTCCATTACAAGCCCAGAGCATGCATAGTAAGACACAAAATTTGTGTATGGGTAACACCAAGATGTGTCTAATCATCACCATACACAACTTGGTTGGGCAATTGATTAGTCAGCGGAAAAGAAGCAGTCAATACTTTTGTACTGTGTGCAGTATGGACCCATTGCTGATTCAATGTTCCCCAGTCAATTTTATACATAAGTGATTCACATACCTATACAATCTCTGGTCTTGGAGAGTGTGTAGTTTATACATGGAATTGGACTTGGTTTTGAACCAGGCTCAAAGGATATCATGCCAAAATCAGACCACATGATTTAAATTTGAAGAACTGGGCTCAAACCCACACCCGCAGAATCTACCAAAAGATTTTAAATATCAAAACCAATAGGGGTTGTATGTTCTCTTACAAAGAGAAGAACACATGGCCAACACTGGTTTAAATCACCATCACTAGAGAAAGAGAAGGGGGGTGCTTAGAGGAGGAGGTAGCATGGAGCAATCCATTGACTCATTGATGAATTTTACCTTTTTTTTTTTTTGGTTTAGGAGGAGAATTTCCTGATTATCACTTGTATAATATTTTGCCTTTATTCACAATGAAATTAGTAGGGCTCCAAACTCCTACTGGATGAAGAATGTCAATTCTTGGAATCTTTTATCACGAGGGCTGGATCTGATTGCTTATATATCATTGGATGATGTTCATTGGATGGTATTGCTAAAATTAATATTTGTCACTTTCATATCTTATTTACAATATAATTTTGGCCAAATCTTCTTATGGATGGTCATCACATTGCCTACATGACAAAATTATGTGACAGCTTGAAGTTTTGCTTGAGTGCTTTTCTTCGAAACCCTTCAAAGAATGGTGGGAGGGTACTAACTAAGTGAGGATTGGCAATTTATGCCCCTTTTGCACTAGTCAAATTGTGCAGAATTTGCCAAAGCGGCCGATTGAGGCAGATTCAACAATTCTGTTTCAGGATTCCTGCGTGGGCTGGATAGGGCTGATTCTGGCCCATTGGCTTGCCCTAGTGAGCTCGCCTATGGACTTGCTAGGAGCCAGAACCGGCCCTAGCAGACCTGCTCTCTAGTACATATTGCCACTTACCAGAGATTCTGCTCTTCACCTTAAGCTACATAGGCTCGACTACTGTTTCAAATGCATCCAACTAGCGCATTAGAAACATCATGAGGTCTGGCAAAGAGTCTGCAAAGTTCATTAGGTGACAGAATCTTTGGCTAATGTGTGTCAAATAATGTCAGAGATAAACAGCGATCATAAGTTCGCAAATAGACTACAAAGTTCCTAATAATGTGATGGAATCTTTCACTAATAATAAGGGTGAAATCATATCAGACTTATATAACCATTAGTTAGATGTGGTTCATAACCACCAGCTACTTGGCCTGATCCTCCCAATGGCCATTAGGCTACTTAACACGTAAGAGCAAATATTTTAAAGATTTGTGTGTACAAGCTTGCATTGCGATTCCAAAACCAATCTATCAAAAAACACATTAACAAAAAATCAAGTATGTGTTGAATAATATGTAAAAAATTTGTATGGATTGTTTTCATGACCAATGTTTTGCTATTTTGTGAAATGTTTCATGAAAAAAAATTCAGAAAAAACGTGGTTAGTTTTCAGTGATTAAAATGTTCTTTTCATCAAAATTCCTTCAATTTCGGTTTTGGAGTTTGAAAACAGTTTGGAAAAAAGGTTTTTCTCAGAGATTTTGTTTTGGAGCCAAACTTGGACACACAAGTGTATTTATTATTTTTGCAGCTGCAAATGACGCCTTTCCAGCAAAATATTCTGCAACTTTTCCTTTTGAGAAAAACCTTGGAAAAACATTGTAAATATTTCACAGTAAAATATGTTTTTCCAGCCAAGAAAAATTGCCACTTTTGCGAGGAAAAAAGAGTTTTAAATAATGAGAAAAATAGAGAAAAAAAAGTAAATAAAAAATTTCTTAAATTCATAAAATTAAAAAAAGAAAAAACCATTGTTGTGGAGTCATGGGCCAATGAATTTAAGCAGGCCTAATAATTTAATTTAAGCACCCAGTTCAACAACACTGCAGTAGCAAAGGGCTTGATTAGGTGCCTAGCTGCAGAGTTTTGGTGGGAAGGTAGGTAATTAGTAAAAGTGTGGGGAATGGCCAGACTGAACCAGCACCAACACACCATGCCCCTTATGACTCAGTTGTGGATGAGCCTCAACTGAGTTCATATCTCAGTAACCCATACTGTAAGAAGTAGGTCATATATATAGGCAGATAGGTAGGAAAATAGGTGATGATTACTAAGTAAGTAGATGGATTATAGATCAATAAGGTCTTCTTTTACTACCAACTCACATACCTGGGTTGTTAGTAGGTGGTAGTAAGAGAAGCAACTGAGCTAACCCAACCCAACCCACCATGGTTAGCTAGTGGACTGGAACCTAACAGAAATTGTTTCCTGACCACTTATCATCCATTCATCATTCATGGTGCTTTAATGGGTTCCGGTTCAATCTGGCCTGGGAAAATGAGATTGTGGGGTGGGGCAAATTTGCAACAGTTGCACTGCACTGTTGTTGCATGGTACAAGTAGACTGTTGTTGTTGCTGCTGCTGCTGCACTTGTTGCTGGTTGTGGTGTGTCTGTGCCAACTGCCATCTAGCCAGCCTGCAGCACTGAGTCTTTGACTGCCAACTTTTTTCCTGCAACTGTTGCTGCTGCTGACTTTACACTTCCCCACTTGCACAGACACAGTAGGTAGAGAGAGAGAGAGAGAGAGAGAGAGAGAGAGTGTGTGTGTGTGTGTGTGTGTCAGAGAGAGAGAGAGAGAGAGCTTGCTTGTTATGATGGACATGGGTTTTTTTTGGACATGGATTTTTGTCCATGTCCATAGCTGCAGCTTTTGAACTTTGCCAGTAGTAAGTATTTGTGCAATTTGATCTCACCTTTGTTTGCTCGAGATGATCGATTGATGATTAGTACTCATGAGCTAGCTCCAGGGTTGTTCCTACAATCCATTATGGAGTGGATGATCAAGGCTGGTTTTGATCTTGATTGACATCATGTCCTACTAGATGCAGTGTTGCAAAACAAATTTAGAGCTGATCAGACATAAGATAGAATTTCCCATCAGTAGTAACTTGCGGGATCATGCAGCTGCAATTAATGCAGAGTAGACTAGAGAGCTCAGCTACTAAATTTTTTTTTGTTTTGCTGCAGGTCCAAGATGTTTTCCAGAGCGGACGGAGACAGCGTAGCAAAATTAAGTGAGAGGATCTGCATGTGAATCAATCCACAAAGATCTAGAAGAAAAACTGTCTTTTGCAACTTGTGGTTTGTGATTAAAAAGAAAAGAATTATGAAGAGGACTGGTCCACGAGGAGCTGGTGAAGGATCTGCTTCTTCAGTGATGTTGTGCAAGTGTATGTGTGCATATAATTGGGAACCAGTGCGAGTGGTGGATAGAGATGGCAGAGTGCGGAGCTTAAACCATCCTGTGACAGTAGGGGAACTGGTTGAATGCCATCCGCACCATTTTGTGTGTGAGCCCACCAGCAAAGCTCCTCTGTACCACACAGCCATGTTGCCTCTGGACATGAAGCTAGAAGAGGGCAGAATCTATCTTCTCCTCCCACTCCCTCGTCTTCTCCCCCATCTTTCCAATATCTTCGACTCAGAGCCCCCTTCATGCCCATGCTTCCAATCCCTGCATCCCCAATTAGCAGCAGCAGCAGCAGTCCATAATATTGCAGTCACTCCAACAGCAGCAGCAGCAACTCAGGCTCTTGTACTAAATCCTTCCAAGACCAAAGAAGCAGCTGGAAGTCTAATTCATGCAGCAGCGGCAGCTACCTCACAGGATGATATCCCTGACCCAGATCCATCAAAAATTGGCACCTGTAGCATTGACAAAACCATGACAACCAGCTCAAATTCTGCTGCAGGTGCACAGTTGAGAGCAACAACAAGAATCAGTGAATGGTTCAATGTCAGCAAGTCTAATGTTGGAGGCTCAGATGTTCAAGACTGCAAGAACCACCTCAGATTGCAAGCTGCTAGATTAAGTACTGAACAAACTAGTGATCATCATCATCCACTGGGAGCTCAACAACAACAACAACAGGAGGCTGCAAAACAAGCTCGCTGCTTCATGTCACCAATGCTGATGGCATCATTGGTGCATCTTGTCAAGAAGCTCTTGTCCAGCCTAATAATTCCTTTCAGTACCAATGTCCAGGAACCTGGTGGAGCCAGAGGAGCTGGCCGAGATCTGGAGCTGAAAGTGGCGGCTGCAGGTGGATTTCATCAGTGCTCCATGAGGAACCGATGGCGGCCAGCCCTAGAATGCATCTCTGAGCTAGATTCACAGTTTGCAGCTGCTGCTGGGATGATGTTGTCAAATGAGCCTGACTGAATTATAACTGCTCCAAGTCGATCCTTATGCTGAGGCTTAAACTTTTGTTTTTTTCAGAGGGATCATCGCACATGGACTTTGCAGCACATGTATGGGGACATAAGTAGGAATTGGAAGTTCATTAATCATCACATCATCCTCACTTAATTAGCCAATGATACAACAATAATTAGTTGATTGCCAGTTTAAAATTACAAAATAGACTTGTATATGGAGTGTTGTATATACAAAAAATGAGCCATCTTAGCTTGCATTAATTACCCATGATGTGGACTTCATGCTAACCTCTTCAATGGGTGTTTTTTGTATTGCACATTATGAGCTGAGCTTCGTAAGCTGAGCTTTTCAGCGGGTGTGTCTAGATTGCACATGATGGACCTTCATGCTCAGCTCTTCAATGGGTGTTGTTTATGGATCACATATTCATGATGGACCTTCATGCTGACCTCTTCAATGGGTGTTTCTGGATCTCATAGTTTGTGAGATTTTGTGTTCATGAGTTATTCTGGTAACTGTCATTCTTCCATTGTGTGAGGCTGTGCCAGTTTGATGAGACATTTCAGAATTGTAATTCCCTTGGCAACATTGATCATAAAAATCAGTTTAAATGTAAAATGTGCATAGCTTATTTTACTCTCTTCTTATGTCTCTCAAGACTTTTAGATATATGAGAAGATGATGAGTGTCAAAGCTGGAGAACTTTTGCATTTTCGGACTGGAGTTCGTGCTTTCAGTTTCTCCTCATGATAATTCTGGTCTCTCAACTCCAGTGATGCTCTCAAGTTTTGCAGCTTGAGGCCTTTTTAACCGCTCTCATTTGCAATATTTTAAAAGTCCAAAATGGAGTTAAAAGGTTTCTATTTCTTTTTATGCTTGCTCCTAATTTGGTAGCCATGACCTGCAGGCATTTTGTTTGCTTTGATGATATTCAACATGTTTTTGGTCTTTCATTATGATTTACAAGTTTCGAATGAAGTTCAATTCAATCTTGGTTGCATCATTGTACAAGCACTTCGAACAGGTTTGGAATCGTACAATAGTGAGAGATCCAATTTAATTGCTTTCAATGTCCCTTAGGTGGGTAGGTAGCAACCTTTATGGTTGACATACAAGTTTTTTTCTTACATCAGTCGGCCATGTTGGCCATGACTCCATCATTCTTCCCACAGGGCAATGCCATGAAACAAACTATCATCAATTAACTTATGACTCTTAGAAGTGCATTTTGGATCCAAAATTTGCATCATTGGATCAATTTGAAAATGATAATCAGCATAGTTCCTCATTCATATCTTGAATGCAACTTGATTATTCATCAAACACACACAATATACAACATTGGCATGGATTTTGAATCATGATATTCAACAAAAGAAATTGTTACCTAAAGACACTAGTTTAATGACAAGACAACAATAGAAGCATCATTAAATAATGCAAATTTTACTGTCCCAATCCATCATTCTAATCCAATTTCGAATTCAATGGGGATTTGCATATATGTACATCTTGTTGATCTTACTTTAAAAATTCAAACAACTCACAAGTGAATATGATCATTCAAGCATTAAGTCTATATTATTCAAGTTTCAAAAGCTAATGTAACATGTTCAATATTTGATTAACATAATAGATCAAACACATGGAAAGATTCAAAGCAGAGTAAAAAACTCCATGTCATTGGATTGCTTGATTGTTGGATTCATTGAGGTGATCTATTTGAATTCGTTTTCCCACCAACTTCTTTTTGAACTTGTGCACCATTATGTGTTCCAATCTTTAAGAAATTGGTATACAACCCCAAGAAGAGGCTTATTTAGGGTTACAATTGCCCCATTTTGTTGTATTAAGACCAATCTGTAGAGTTACTTATCAGTTGGATATATTCAGCCAATGCTAGTTGAAAGAATTTCTACTAGTTGCAAGATGTTAACAACTAGTGTAAAAACACCACAGTGGGCTGGGTATTAGAAATTGCACCAAACTGCTGCCGGGTATCAGGCCAGGTGTCAAAGTTGATAGTCGTGGTTATTAAAAAAACTCAAATACCCGGTTTGATATATAACCACAGTTCTCATTTTTTTTGAAAAGGGTCAGATAACGACCTAAAAAATTGTCAGGGTCTTTGGCAGTTCTTTCATGAAACCCGGTGGTTCTTTGATTTTTATTATACCTGGAACCAGCGTTTTGAATCTGACAATGGTTTCTGCAATGATAAACCAAGCAGAATCTCACATTGCATAGTAAGAAAAGAGAGCAAATTTAGATGGACCTCCCATGTTATGTAAAGCTCTTGAAAAAGCCCATTGAAGCCAAAAGTGTGCAAACAATAAATTAGCTCAATGTCTTGAAATCATGGAGTACTACATTGAATCTGTTGAATATATAGCCCAAACACCAAGCAAGTATCTTTGATGAGGATCTTATTAGAGCCATCATGTACGTTGCTCATCAAACCAAACATCCCCACAAGTTCATCTCCCTATAAGCTCCCGGAGTTGGAAAGACCACTCTCCTTAGATTCTTCTACACAGTTTTTTTCTCAACTGCAGTTTTCTCATTCATCTTTGAAGTTCAAGGATGCCCAGAATGTGGAAAGGGCTCAAGAACTCTCTAATATTAACAAGTTTGGTTCATTGTACTAGTTAGGAACCTTGATGTGGATGTGAAATCACAAACATTTAATTTATGTGATTTCTATGTACCTATGTCGGAAGATGTCTTCGTCTTAAGTGTGTGTGTGACTGGTGTGTGGATGAGAGGACACATGAGTCATGAGTAGCCAGATTCTAAACTAGACAAAGTTCCGATCAATGTCAATCTCTAAGACTCTTAAGTCAAAGAATATTACACAAAAAATCAGAAATGTTAAAAGTGGATCAGGGGACAGACAATCTTCTAAATTGGGAAGGCTCAGAAATTTGTTGTTTTTACAATTTTTACCAATGCAAGAGCTTGAAACCTAGATGGTAACTTCATCAGAAAATTTTAGCTCTCAACACAATTTTATTATTAGTTCTAAAGAGGCAGATCAAGGATACTGGAAGATCTATGGACACAATTGTTGTCATGGTGTGTAGGTAGTTGGTGTCAGAGCTACAAAAAAACTGAAATTCAGAGCCTAAATTTGAGTTACCCATCGACACCTTGGTCTCACTAGATCTGGTAGTGGATAATATGTGCAAGAAAGTAAAGAACTGAAGATGGTTTCTGTCACTATTCTCTTTCTTTCTCTTTCTTGATGGGGGAAATCTCGATTCTAGAGCTTTCAATTGTTATCAGGCAGTTGTATTAAGATTCAGCTAGCTGTGAAGAGAATAATAGTACTATCATCAGACATGATCAAGATCAATTTGGGATTTGTGGATCCTGCTGCAGGCAGCGCAACTTTGAATCCAGATTAATGATTCAACCAAGATCAGTTTCACAATATTCATGAGCTGAAATATCCCTGCATTCCGAGCAAGTGGACTAGCTGCACAGACGTCGAACTTAAAAAAGAATCCAGTCTATATATATATCAAGCTAGAGAACTTTGCACCAATTGGATGTAATAAAATTGGTATAGATTCAATGCACAGTAGGAAATTAATATCAGCATACTGGAAGTTTAAAGATTGTCTACACAATTTTTTACATGAGGAGAGGCGATGGATCATCAGCTCCATCTGGCCAGAATTATATCACACAGATTTTTTTGATTTAGGGCAATACACGATTCGACCTAGCCAGGCCGCGAGCAGCAAGATTAAAGCTCAAACTAAATTCTAGAAAAACATTTACACACTACAGCAGCAGCAGCAGCACAGCAGCAGCAGCTTCAAGTCTTCTGCCGTTTGGAAAAAGAGCACAACTAAGTTTTAAAACGTTCTGATTCTTTTGTCTCCCAATTCTTCGAGCCTGCCTTCAAGGTCTTCTCAGGAGCTTTCTTCAAGGAGCCAAAATTTCGGCAGCTCTACAGGAGTCAAGCTGCTTGTCCATGCCCAGCTGCTGCAGCTGAGAACGAGCTGAGATCTGCAAGAGACTAGATACACACAGAGCGAGAGAGCGAGATCTAGGCTTGTTAATCAGCTGTGTTGACTCGACTTGATGTGATCAGAAGAGGAACAGAAGATATTGTCCGCGTGATCGACATCGGTAGTAGACGACTTGACGCGCTTTATATGATGATACACTGCAGCTGCTGCATCTCGACGTCGACGGTCACTGCTGTTGCTGCATGCCCACGTCCTTGCTGCCTGTCGATCGAACTCCACAGCCACCGTCACCTCCGAAATGCTCTGCAGCATGGGCTTCCACGCGCTACTAGATCCGCCCGCTTGACTGCGGCTGCCTCGCAGTCTTGACGTACTAGTCGGCCTGTAGCCATGAGAACCGCGTCTGCCAACTGACGTCGCACACGACTGATCTAGGCGCTGGACGTTCGAGCTGCTGATTGCAGAGATGGAGATGCAGCTCTTGATCATCCCAGCGGCCGCCGGATCCCGGCGCGATATTTTTTGTACACTACTAGTTTTGTATTCCAGTGTGGCCACGTTTTGATCAGCTGCATCAACACCAGATGAACTCATGTGACGCCTACTACTCGACTGCAAGAGCTTGATGGAGCCGCCAGCAGAAGCTTCGCTCGACAAATTCGAAGCTGCAGCTCCCGGCTGCAGGCGGACTACTACAGCTAAGAATCGCCTGAAGAACAAGAGTTTCGTCGACGTCAATTGCTGGCGCTGCTTTTGATCAACTGTGATGTTGTTGATCTTGTGCAGCTCCTGCACTAGTCCGGCGGGATGATGGGCCTTAGATGCTGACACCCATGACATGGTGCTCGCTTGGGCGCTGTCAAAGACTCGTCGACTCGACGCCGGCGAGCAACTGCTCAAGGATCTAGAGCTTCGTCTAGACTCTGGACCATCTGCAGCTACGTCTATTCCAGCCCGCACCACCGAGGGTACTCGTCTTCCCGGTACTGCGTTAGCGCGCCCGGCTAGTCTCGAAGACTTGAACCTGATGGCTGCAACATGAGTAGCTACAGTACTCGAATCTTCTTCTTGTTGGCTCGATTGGATCCGTTTCCGTGAGGCCAAGTTGGGTGCTGTCGACGGCCGCTGTCCTGACGGATCATGAGGAGCTGCACGGCCGCCGGCGGGGATGACGCACAAGAAGTAGGTTTGATCAGGATCGAACTTAGCGTCGGGAGGCATACGGTTCTTGAGTATCAAGGGGCTACCGTTGCATACGAAGAAGTAGTGGTCCCTGCTGCAGCTGGGACTAGCCACGCCGGCGCGTGCTCCATGGCGCGGTAGTTTTTGGAGAAGCTCGGCAACAGTACACGACTTGGCCGGCAACGACTCGACGTGACCATCTGGGTACACCAGTCTCGCCGCCCGCCACTGATCCGACACGCATTGCAATGCACTGTTACCCATTTTATTGCCGCTAGCTAGCTAGCTATCTAGCCACCCCCAAAATTAAAATCGCCTAGTATTATTGCAAAATTGTTCACACATGAGCTGATGACAAGGGACCCTGATCGATCCATCCAATATCCATGATCAGAATCTTTTTTTAAATCTAGAAAACTGTTCGGACAGCTGATAACAAGCTATCTAGCTAGCTGAGATCCTGATCGATTGATCGATCCTAGCTTGATCAGTAACGATTTTTTCTAGAAAATTTCTGGATGATCAGTAGATTAAGCTCTACAAAGCCTAGTGGCAAGTCCCTTGTACTGCACCGGCAGCAGGAGGATCCACATATATTGCAGCCAGCTAGCTAGCTAGCTTGCTCGCGGTTATACGTCATGTCCCACAAACAACTTATCCATCACAATTCACTCCAGCTGCACGGAGCCAGCTGCCGCTTGGCCAAATCTGCAGCCTGAAGGACTGACCCCTGTCCAAGCAGCTCTTGTATGCATGCAATACGCAGGGCAACAGCTGGCGCTTGATCTGCATATACTCTCAAGTACTGATCTCTAACTGGACATCATGAATGTGTTCACATAACTGAATCTTCTCCAGATAGAGATCTCAATCAGGTCTACTACTCTTGCTGCAGAGCTCACGGCTGTTGTTGGGGATGGTGATCTGCCAGCTCTGATCAATCCACGGGGTTTTGAGCAAAATTAGATTGCAAAGTTCTGAGAGAAGAAACAAAAAAAACTGTGAAACTAGCTCAAGCCCACAGCCTGCTGCTGCGGAAGAAGAAGATTGAAGAAGAAGTAGAAGAAGAAGAAGAAGCAACTAAGTTACTTGTTGGAGGACCTAGTACATGGGACAGTTCTTGAAAAGGTAGGTACCTACTGTGTGTTGACCAGTCCAGGGGGACACTCTCTCAGCAATTTGTGAGGAAAAAATGAGTGAGGAATTATTAGCACCAGTCCAAAAAACCAACACAAAATAATAGCCATAATGATACATAATTAAATAAATCAGAATAAAGAAAGAAAAGAACCAACACCATGACCACCCTCCAAGTTGTGAGGAATTTAACACATGTCCCACATTTTTTTAAAATTCATATTATTTCTCTTGGCATCATTTCAGGGCTCACCAAAAGTATTAATATTTGTTTCACATGATCTGTGGAAGGAAACATACAACGGGTAATAATTATATAATTCACTAAACATTTCAGTCATGAAATAATTTCATGCTTGAATTATTATTCACTATAGTGAATTTTTGTACAGGGAAAATTTGCAAAACAAGCCAATGATTTAAAACTAGTTTATAAATTATTTGGACAAATTCTAAAAACCTGTCACCATTGTTTGCTAGCCAATGACACAACATCAGAAAATTGAAAGAGATTGGGTGATTTAAAATATCACTCGTTTTTTTATTGTGGTGAATTTTCTCCATTTTGCAAAAAACAAATGGCCCCACGACATCAATCAAGGATTTTTTTGAAAAAAAGACCTAAATTATCAAGATTTTGAAAAAAAATTAATTTAATCACCAGATTTTCACATTAGGCTCTAGTAGGTAGCCACAGTATAGAAATATTTTGGAAAAAATCTGCTTTATATAGCCAACTGTGGCTAAATCTTGTTATTAATGATCGCCACCCTGTCAACACTGAAAAACTGAGAAAAGAAAATTTACCAGCCATTTATAGAATTTTGTCACCATCTCAACATTGGTGCAGTGTTTGTTTCCAATTTTTCATGTCAAAATTTTTGCGAAATTTAAAAAATTTAATTACAAAATTTAGTCAAATTTACAGGGGGAAAAAAAAAATTCCAAATTTCTTTGTCGAAAAATGAACAAATTTTTTCCAAAAAAAAACAAGAGAACAAACACTGCAAAGGTGAAGATCATTTGTGGTCATAGTTTTTAAATGTCTTCAGATAAGCTCTTCAGTTATGAAAATGCTTTTCATCAAGTTAAAAAAAGTAAACATAACTCCAGGCTTCCTCTTTCCCCCAAGCAGTTTGCTGATTCCACATTTTTACATAGAAAAGGTTAAAACAATATATATATATATATATAGAGAGAGAGAGAGAGAGAGAGAGAGAGAGAGAGAGAGCCCAACTTATTCAAATGGATATCTAACTTTGTCTTTTCCTACTTCCATCAAACCCCAATCATCATCTCCAATCATCACCGTCACCCCCAGCAAGAATGAAGGATCCAGCCCTCTCGTTCTTGAATTTGTTTTACAGCTTTGTGTATGCTTATTTTTTTGCTCCTCTTTGTTTTCAAAGATATCACTTTTTGTTAGGGTGGAAGGTGAAAATATCAGTTTGGGGCAGTTCTTTGAATTTTAAAGAAACCACCAGTTATGGTCCTTTAAGTATTTCAGAATCAAAGGATCACTGGTTTCAATTCTTTGGCAAAAAAGCAGGGGAAAAAAAAAACCCCCACTGGTTCCCGTTCTTTCAGAAACCTCAAAGAATGGACGGTTTTCCTGAAAGAATTGGCAAAAGACGAAAGGTTTGTCTGGTCAGTTCTTTGACTTTTCGATTTGTTGAGCAAATAATTGATGGTTTTCATGAAAGGTTCAGCAAAAAATGAAAAGTTCTGTGGCCGGTTCTTTGACTTTTTAATTTGCTGAGCATCGTGATTATTTACAAAAATTGATTATTTTGACAATGTTGATCACCTGTGAGGGAGTACATACCTAGTTTGATAACCAGCGGGTATCTGTCCCTCGTTCTAAGAATCACCCAACTGTGGTAGCGGGGCATTACACCATGTGAACCTAAGATGGAGCCTGAGGTCCGCGGTGTAATGCTCTGTTGTTGTCGGTGCGTTACCTGGCATAATGATCGATGGAGGCAGGCCTTGCTGTACAGCAAGGCCTCCTGTCGCCATCTCCTGCTGTACCAGCAGAATACCTCACAGAACTGATCCACCCTAAGACGAGGCCTTTCACAAAACAAAATGCCCGCAGCAAGGTCATCACGACGAGGACAAACTCTTGGCTGATGAACAAGAGGAAGAAATTGAAATGTGCTATAACCAACAACTCTTTGCAAATAGAGTGTGGCATTTTTCATGTGCTTTTTTATTTCATTTAACTTGATGAAGAAGCTGTGGTTATATGTGTTTGTCCCCACACAGAAAGAAAAGTCTCCTCAGCTGGTCAAATGTTTGGACTCTAGCAATGGTTGATTAGCTACACCACACATAAATCAATCATATAATGGTCTCATGGTTGATTGGCCTTGGCTGTGTGTGTTGTATACACAAGAGTGTGAACAAAACTGTTGCTTGAGGACCTCAATGAAAGGTGGGGACAATTGGGAATTTGGAAACTTCTTTTGACAATTCATAAAGTAATGCTAACATGGAAACAGTGAACACCCCCCCTAAAATATAAGGGGAGGGAGAAAATACAAAACAAAACTACAATCCCCAAGGCATGCGAAAGAAAGAAAGGATCTAAAAGTCAGCGTGCTGTACCACCAACTCCTTGTGATTGCATTAATCGAATGGAACTTGGGTGTAATAGAGGCAACTCCTTCAAACCTAAGGAGAAGTTGCCATGGAGGTCAACTCCATTGCCCCACCGCCTAGTTTGCAAAGTGCGTGTCCAAGAGCAACGGAGATTGAAAATATGCCAACCCAACTACGACAACCCTAGGTTCAAGATGATTGCCATTTCTATCATTTCATTAACTCAAGTTGCTTTTTGGTGTTGCCAGTAGGTAGCCAGTTGTGGCACATATAGAAATTGGATGAAATCACATAATTTTATCTCACACATATGTCATGAGCCAAGGCGTAAGTTGCCCTAAAAAGTCCATATTCTAGTGTCATGTGTAGTGTAGTATATTTTGTAGACCCTATTATGTCCATTTTCATGGTTTAGCCAAGGGTTTTCTATTACTATAAGGATGTAACTCTGCACAATTGATTATCTTTCTCCCCATATTTACCTTGCATAACTTTCCATAAATGGTACATAGTATATACAACTAACCCATATGGCATATGGATTAGTAAATTATTTTTAATCCCATTATTGTATGATATTTTTCTTCATTTCTAGTTATTGTGCCAATTGTTGAGTTTATAAGGTAATTGGGTTTAGAACTAGTCAATTTTAAACCCAATATTATACAACATTTAGTTCTTGCTCTATTGTAGTTATTGGAGATTGGTGATTGCAATGAGTGGTTCATTTGAACCTTTCAAAAAAAATTTAAAGGTTCATATGAAAATTAAACATTATTTTATAATGTTAAATTGGTGGTGTAATCTAATTTTTTGGTATCATTGGTTAAGTGGGGATAATGTGCTAGGTCATGAACTAATAAAATCAATATTAATAACAGTTCAAGTAAAGATTTCAAGAATATGCATTTATGAAAAAGAAAATTAAAATTGAAAAAAAATGATGACTCTATGCACTTATGAAAATATGGTTAAATTTTGACCATTTAAAAGTCCCTAATTAGAAATTTCTTATGATTTTGGAGAGAAGAATTTCACATAAATATTTATTATTTTGTGATATGCCACATATTGAGTCATTATAAGGAATTTGAAACAAAAATCAATATAGAGGTAAAGCCTATTTTTGAGTTTTTATTACCACTAAGTTAATTTGGAAAAAGTTATGCTAATGCAATGTCCTAACTTATTTGCTGTAAAAACCAAGTTATCATTGTGACTTTTACTTTTGGATTCACACATTACTAAAGGTACATAACATGCAAAAACAACATTGTCATCCTAGCTACATTTAGTTCTCACCAATACTACATCGATGTGAGAACTAAAGCAATGGTAGATCATCTATCTCCTTCATCCACAGTGCGTTCCTTTGCTTCTTCATTTGCATTTCTTAATTTTTAGTCTACCCAACATTGCTCACCATCTCTCATTCTTTGTTTTGTAAAGCTTTATGTTCATAGTCACCAAAAAGAAAAAAAAAATTGTGACATTGTTTAGTGCTTTACAGTTTCATTACATTATAACGTTTTAATGATTTTGTTCATTGTGCAATGTTTGTTACAACATTTCAATTTTGGTTTGCTGCAATGCTACAATGGCTTGATCTATTCCATCAATTTCATTCCTTCGATAAGTCCTTTGTCTTCTTTCGTGATTTTAATTTTCTTTTTTGATGAATTGTTGCAATGGTTTCTAATACAAGAAATATTTTATTTGCAACTAATATGATTTTATTATACAAATGATTTTGAACATGGTGGTAGTAGGTAGATTTCATGAAGTAGGGAAGGTGAATGCATGCTTGAGTGGCTCATTTTTGCAACAAAATGAACAATTGTTCCTAAATGCCCTTCATTCAAAAGCATATGATGATTAATATACTCTTGGATTTATTTATTGGGTCTTGAATCTAAACTATCAACCAGTATGCCAAAATGTGGAATCCATGATTAAAACATTTTGCAATTATGTCTTCACCTTAATCATATAGTCATTTAAGACATGTCTTTTATGACTGTTAGACTTTTCTACCAAAAATATGACTACATTACTAAATTATCAACTATTGTCATGAATTTTAATGTGTGACTACAACTAGCCATTATAGCCATGTTGATTATGAATTTTAAATATTTTCTTTGTATGTAATGAATATGTACATTATTAAAGATTCGAAATTTAGTGCCTTCAATTTTTAAACACCTTTTTCCATTATAGGCAAATTGGTTAACAATTAAAATAATTTGCTAGCAATCATTGTTTTAAAAAACAAGGTATAAGTATGTAGGTTAATTTAGTAACGTAACTAATTTGTGAATTAAATACCTAATGTAAGGTAATAATTAGGTTATAAAAAGAGAGCAAAGTTATGTAGGTATAAAGCATAAGGCTTATTATTAAATTAAGAAGTATTTTTATTATAATAACCCTTTATATTTTTAAACTTAAAAACCCTTTATATAAGGTATAATATAATTATGTTTTATAAATATGTAGGTTAGCCTAGGTAAAAGGAAAGGTAAATAGCTATAAATATTATTTAACTACATTTAAGTAATGATCTAATTAACTACTTATCCACTTTAATTCTGTCATTTATATATTACATGTCTATTTAAAAATTACCTATGATCATCTAAAATTAATTTCATGATTTGATTTAGTCTTTTATTGATATTTAATTAAAAAAATTAAGGTACTATATGATCAAAATATTAATTAATATTTTGTATTATCAACTAGAATATTATTTATAATTATTTAATTTAAATATTAATTACACACTAAATTTTCTTTAGATATTCATTACGTATATAATTAAAATAAAATTTTATAATTTACTCTACTTTATTCTGAATTATATTAAATAATTAGTTATAATAAATTTATAATACATTAAAAAAATTCTACCATTTTTAATTACGAATTAAAATATTATTTATAATAAAATACTCTACCTAATTTTTTAATATTGAAAATTAATAAAACAATGTTTTTATATAAATTTATTTCAATGTATTTATTATATCAATCAATGATATTATAATTGATTGTTAATTTATGTATAGATATTATCAGCTTTAAATGAAAATTACATATTATTTAAATAAAATTTTATTTTAATTGTGAAAAATTAAAAATATATACTATTACCTTTATTTAATAAAATGCTTAAAGATGTTTACAAAAAAAATAATCAAAATGCAATTTTTTTAACATAAAAATATATATTAAATAGTATATCATATATCATATGTATATAAAATATAAAATAAATATCGTATAAAATTATGTATGCATGTTATATATAATGTCTTAATCCAAATTTAGTATTTTATTGTGGGCCCCCACTTCATAAATTTTATTTTTTTTGATCCAATATTTTTTTCATATAAGATCATTGATATATAATGTATGACTATATTAATATAAAAAAATGTGAATAAAATGAATATAATATAGAAGTTATTTATAATTTATAATATTTTTTTATTAAAAAATATTTATATTTTATAATTATATCACCAAAATCATATAATAAAATAAAAATTAACATGTATTTATTTGATATACCACATTTAAGTGTATTTTATTTTTAAAATACACTATGTAACATTGAATGGTTTTGAAAGTAACATTATTATATGTTGAAACATCATATTTTATGAACAATTCATACAAAATTTCATATTTTAAATGTGTTATGTAATACCAAATAACTTCATATATTTAATTTTTTTTTCATTTGGACAAAATATGAGAAAGATAATGATGGTTTTTTTTTTTAAATGCCTTCAAAACATCATTGTTGAAATGTATTGAAATGCAAGATTTAAATGCAATTTTCTTCAATTCAATTTTTTATTTTTAAAATTATAATTTTTGTATGTCGATTTTGGAAAATTTTCCAAAATGAAGTTTAAATCATTTCATTTGGAAATAATATGAGAAAGATATTGTTAATTAAAATTGGCTTTTTGAAATGGTTTAGTTGCATTTCAGTTTAAAACTAAGGTGCAAGTTAGAAGTTTAACCCATATGTTTTATTTTTGAATCTCATTTCACAAGCTATATAAAGAACATGTCTTTACTTAACTTATCATAAAGAAATGCATGTGCTAATTTGGGATGTGTGAAGAAATGTTGGACCCATTACATGGAAATTGCAAAGTAAATGGAATATTTTTTTGGCTATGCATTCTATTTACATTTTCTTTTTCCTACTTATGTGCCTATTTACACAAGTAGGTGGTAGTTTTTTACCTACCTACTTAAGTAAGGTCGAACCCTCTTGAAACTTTCAAATTTTAATAAATGGAAATAATAAAATAATTTGGATCAAATAATTAAAGTATTCAAAATTTCTTAGTTATTGTTTATTTATAATTATATAATATACTAATTAAAATGATATATATATATATATATATATATCACTTTGTAATCATAAAAGACACAAATGATTATGATCAATGACTACAACATTTGTGATGAATCCATATTCACTATAATCATGGTAGTTGTAAATGTTTTTTACGACCACAAATGTAAACATATATGTAATCATATATGTTTGTCATATTTTCCACATTTTGGCATAATGAACTTTATTATGAAGAGAAATTTTGTGTGATTATTTATTGATAAAAAAATCATTTGTTAAAAGTAATGGACTTTTGAATGGTTAAAATTAGACCATATTTTCATAAGTCTTATGAGTTGTAATTTTTATTTATTTTTCGAAAAATTTGTCCCAAAAGCATGTTTTTTAAAAGGCATTATTCATATGGACTTTATGGGGTTTTTTTTTAAGACTTCCAAAATTGAAAAATGACATCAATTTCTATTAATGTAAATGTTCATGTAAATTTGTGAAAACTTTTGTGTGGTTGACAGTTATTAATCAAAAATTACAATAATGACACTTTAAAAAATAACAACCATGTCCATTTGAACATTTTTTATGAATTTCCTAGGGATGTGTAGGGAGTTTTAAATCATCCAAAGTGAGCCATTGTAGATTTCATTTACTTGATAGACATGGTAAACATTAACATAATGAAATGTAACTATTGATGAATGTTTGTGATCCTGCACTATTTAGAATGGCATGTGATCTTGGACCTTTGTTACAACCTAATCTAGGATATTGGGTAAAACTTCGATCCACTACAGGTGAAATCATGATCAAAACAACTAAAAACGCCAAGGTAAAAATCCTTTTTCAAGGACTGCACATGACACGTGTCATTTTTGTGTTAGTTTATAACTTAAAATTTTGTATTTCAAATACCCCATTTAACACTACATTTTAAATATAAATACATTTTCATTATAATTAATTTTATATCATGTATATTATGCATCCATACCCTCTATCACATATATATGAACAACTTTTATGAAAGCCACATTTTCAAAATCCATAATTTTCAAGGTCAAAAGCACTTTTGAACCAAATGTGTTCAAATGGATTATAAAAATAATTTTCATTAGTTCAAATATTTTTGCCCTTATAATCATCAATGTTAAAATCCTTTCCAATTTTCAAAGGGAATGGTGCACATTTGGTAGAAGAAAAGACATTTGAAAAAAATGAATCTCTTTTCGAGGTTTCAATGTTTTAAACATGTAAAAGCATTCTTTGGTTGTGTCAAGATTTGAGCATGTAAACTTTGCAATTAATGAAAAATACTGCAAAAAAATTATGATAATCCAAACTATTATGCTTCCTTTTTGATCTTTCAAACATACAAAATGCAATTTTAAGGAATGTCCATTCATTTGGGTGGTTCCTTTGACTGTGATTTTACCTCTATGTGGTTTTCTCATTTTTTGTTTGGTGCTTATAGAAATGAAAGATGGATTCATCACTTCAAGATGATAAAGCACACACTTTTTGACATTGCACATCAAGTCAAGCCTCTTGTTGGAAAACAAAATGTCAAATACCAACTAGTTATACCTATTGAAATTTGAATTGCTCACACAATTTACAAGTTGGCCCAAGGAGTGAACTACTTAATGTGTAGTGAATTGTTTGCATTTGGTCAATCTATTGTTTCTTTTGTCATTCATGAAATCATTTTGATGATAAATGTTATGTATAAAAATCTTAACTATTGGTCGAATGGGAACAAGATGTTGATTATCATGCATGAATTCAAGGACTAGTGTGGTCTACCAAACATCCATGGTGCAATTGACAGGACTCATATTGCGATACTCAAACCTTCCAAACCTTTTGTAGAGGATTATTACTACCACAAAAGTAGTGGGTATAGTGTTGTTGCACAAGCCATGGTGGATTGTAACAAATAATTTCCTGATTTGTTTGTAAGTGATCTCTTAGTTTAGTGAATTACTCATGAGTGTTTTAGAAATTTAATTTGTATAAAAAAGCAATGTATCGAGATTTGTTGCATCCTAATGAAGGTTGCCAAGATGCACTACCACCATCCTAGGTGATAAGGGTTACCCCTTGTTGAATTGAATCATGGTTCTTCACAATGAAAGGGAACACACAATTCTTGAAGCATTGTACAATAGAAAGCATAAATAGGGGTGTTCAATGGTTGAAAATGCTTTTGAAATTTTGAACAAACATTTTGTGAATTGTTGAATAAGAAAAAGCTTCACATTATTCTCGTGCCTAGTGTGGCGACTTGATGTGCTTTACTCCACAATCTACCAATTGTTAGAAAGGAAATAGACATGGATGCTGTCATGACAATTTGGTTGTTGAAGCTGAAATTGAACAATTACGAAAAACAACTAAACTTACTTCACACAAAGGACAAGAAATCAAAATTTAGCAAATATAATTCAAGGCCAAAAAGTGAATACTAGTAGGAAGTAACTTTTTGGTTGCTACTTGCTTGGCTTGGAAATAACTTGGATTGATGCATTTGAATTAATTAAGCTTGGTTGGCACATAACATGTAACATTGCATCTCGGAAGTTGTTGATCTAGATTAGATGATTTCAAATACCAATCACTAGAGATGGAGTGATAGTTGTGTGTCTTAGTGGTACATCAAATTGAGGTGTAGTTGTCTTCCTTCTCCTTTGTTTAACATGTTTCATGGTCATTTGTTGTTGAATCATTCGGTTCAAGGATGATTGTCTATGGTGATCCAAGCACTAACAGTGGCATTCGCCCTATTACACTCCCTTCAATCAACTAGTTGTGTAAATGTCCAAGAGGAGGAACATAGACACCATCCCCTTCTTGCATAAGGTCACACATGTGAGGCAAGTGAAAAATTAGCTTGCTCCCCCATGAAAGCATTGATCATCTCATACATGGATCGATTATAATGCCTTGATAAATTACATGTCATTTTGTTTATAGACATCAAATTTGAGTATGTTTCACTATGACCCATTAAAAAAAATTTGCATATTTTCGACTATAGTTTGTAATTAATTTTAGCTGCAACTAAAATGACATGTAGTTGTGTTGGACAAATTGCATAAGACATTAGTTGCAAATGATGATGTCATCACATAAACAATGGATGGAGTATGTATTTAAGTTGACTATATTTTTCATTTGTGGACCATATAACACATGCAACTATCATGCAATTAATGACCAATTTATAATGACCAATGTCATGTTGCCACATGGCATATTCAAAGAATATTAAGTAAATCAATATTTTTACCAATTTTTTAATTTCAACCATTTAGTTTTTAAGGTCTTTGATTCATACATGCAAACAAATAATTTTGTGTCACATGGCAACATTTATGAATTTTGAAACATTTAAAATAAAAATAAGTGGGTAGGTAAAGAAATCTAAGATAGGTAGGTAAGTAGGTCAAAGTAAGTAAGTAGGTTGAAATAAATAGGTAAGTAAGTTTTAGGACATTTTTGAATTTGTGTTTTTATTTTTGGATTTAACCAATTTAGGGTTAAGATTCTTTAATTGGTTCATCCTATTTGGCAAATCTTGTGTATTTTAATGTTTACAATGCATCTACTTATATAGTTGACACACTTGAAAGGGAAGCCAAACAATATGGGATAAAAAATCTAGTTGCAACTTAATTGCAAATAGTTTACAACTAGTTTGTGCCTAAATTTTTTATTCCATACACTTTGGTTTCCCTTTCAAATATGTCAACTCCATAAGTAAATAACTCACTCATTAAATAACTAACTCACTAACTTTCTATCTACCTACAACCAATTTACTTACTATTATTTATTACCTACCTACTTATTTACTTGTTACTTATCTACTTATTATTAATAATAGGTTGTAATGGGATCAAATATTAAATTAAAATTATTATGAACTAATTAATTAATCAATAATAAACATCCATCAATAATTATTATATAGTTATTTAATAATTTTTAAAATATTAAAATGAAAGAAATAATCAATACATATTAAAATTCATTAATCAATAACCAATTGATTAATAACTAATTTTAATTTATTAATTACAAATATTTGGATATTAAATATCAACCGAATAATAATTAAATGAAGTTTATTAACTCCTATTTAATTTAATGATGGAATATATAATATATAATTTTAATTAATTAAAAAATTATTCAATATTAATTAATTACATCATAATTATTGAACATATATATATATATATATATATATATATATATATATATATATATTCAAAAATAATTACACCTTAAAATTACCTTTAATGTAATTTCACAAAAACTTTACATTAAACCCTAAAAATATGTTAATAATATTCAAAATAAATATTTAATGTAGTATAAGTAGACTTTTTAATTATATAACCCCAAATATGTATGCTTATTATGCCCATAATATACATTATACATTAATTTGTGACTAAATTTTGGTTACACATGCAACTAATGAGCCATGGGGGCTTATTCAAGAATGAATATAATCCTAGAAGCATTCACATAAAAAGATGAAAAAGATAGAAGTTGCACGTTAATCACAATATAAGCCCAAATCCTCCCCAATTTGGTGAAGTTGCTAAATAGTTGCAAAAGTAATCGCAAATGACATAGTCACATGTAGTCACAAATAGAATGATTACATATCCCAACATTTCTTCTAGTGACCAATGCCTTGCATATAATTGTGAATTTGGTTGAAATCATCGTAAATGGTGCCTCATTTATCTTTGTACATAGAACCATTGCATGGGTGAAGTGAGTTCCCATCTTGTGTGATGGCTTTTGCAATTTTGTGCCATTTCATTATGGTTGTCTCGAACTAACCTTGAAGGTCTACTAGTTTTAGACTTGCCATATATTCATCACGTTTTGCTTTGATCAGTGACATTATCTAAAAGTGCTCCCAATTTGGTTATCTAGTTTTTCGAGATGCCTAAAAGGATTCTAACTACTACTCATTATCATCATAAATGAGTTTCCTTCTTCCTTTCTCCCTTGACCTTCAACCTCACCCTCTTGTCGCATTGACTTTTGTTCCTATACAGATTCTTGGACATATGGTTTTGATGAATTTTAAGATTCATTGATAAGAATAAAAATAGTAAAAATGTCATTACAATTGAGGGTGTTTGGTCAACTTATGTGCTACATCTTCGTGTTGTTATGTAATTGTGTCCATTACAAGTGGAATGTGGATTCAGTATGCAAAGCATAAAGTGAGTAAGATGTCAAGCATGTAGAACATAAAGCGAACAAATAGAGTGCAGAATGAGCAAATCATCAAACATGTAAACATGGAACGAATAGTCCCAATGCAAAATATATGAATTTGAAAAAGGAAATGCAAAAAACATTGTATGGAGCTCTAGAAGCTTGAGGATTGTGTGCGAGTAGTAAGTGTGAGGAAAGAAGGATGTAGTAAGCAAAGGAGAAAGATGCAAAGGTTACACAACTTGAAGTTATTTGGATGAAATTTGTAGTGGCAATTTATTGCCTAAAAAACAATGAAAAACCTTAAGATAAATGTTTCAACCATAACATCTTACATTAATTACCATTTGGACAACATTTTTAATTCCATGTCAAATTTAGTGGTAATTACCAATTTAGGTCGGAATGTAATGAGAAAATCCAATTTCTTAATTTTGACTTAACATAGACATACCCTCATGTGTAGATGTAGATTTAAAACAACAATCAACCAACATTAGAAAAATAAAATTTGATGTTACTATTTCAAAACCCAAAACTCATTATTCTTTAATTCAAAAATGTTCATAAAACCAAAACTAGTGAGTATTAGCAAAATCAAATACCCACCCAATAGAAACAGTCATATCTAAAGGACCACGTTAACCTAATAGAAAACATTAGGCCAAGAATTCCCACGAGCCTTTTGGGGTGGTTTATAGTTTATAAAAATGGTACACCTTTGCAAATGGCTAGTCTTGGAATTATATCCCATTGATAATACAACACTTTGTTGGGCAAGGCAACCCAAAAAACATAATGCCAAGGGGCAAGGTCACCCATTAGCACTATGTCCCAAGGGGATACAACATTCAGTCAATTAGAATAGTTCTTGGAAATGCAAATGCAACAAAAATAACAAAAGAAGAAGTTAACAATTACCCATAAAAAAAAATGATGAAGAGGGTAGATGCAAGTTAGGGTGGTTCAAAAGTGGCAAGAGACCCAATCCCAAAAGTCCATATAAGTCCATATTTTAACATTAGAATGCAAAAAAATGTTGAAAATCAATGTTGAGTGGGCCCTATGTGGTGATTAATCAATTAATAAAGTCCATATGAAAAGCTATCGATCTAGAAAACTTTTTAAAATACATGTTAGGAAGAAAAAAATATCAATTCAACAAAAAATGACAAAGATTGGGACTTTTGAAAATAAGGTCCAAATATGGTCATCCAAAAGTCCATAAAGGTGCAATCATTTTAATAATGTCATGACCATATACATGGCCTCATACATGACGGTCAGTTATGGGCATGCCAATCATGCCTTTTAAGGTTAATGTACACTCTTAAGGTTAATGTACATTCTTAAGTTACCGTACGTTATTAGGTGTTTTAGGGTTATGGCTTGTTTAGGGTTTCAGCTTGTTGATGGCTGTATAAAAGAGCGAAGCTCTTCCCTTCTCTTGTTAGTTTTTCTAAATTCCTTTGTTAAGGAGAGTTTCCTCCATAGTTAGACTGAATTTCTAGATGCTCACGATGGTTATTACACGGCCACTATTTACATACACTATGCATTCTTTCCTTCTTTGCAATTTAATTCTAGAAAAACTATTCTTTGTCACTTAATGTTGAAAGCGGTAAATTTTGCTGGGCTTTGAGTTCTTAGGTTTCTTTTGCTACTGGTGTTGTTGTTGCTATTGTTGTTATTGGGGGGAACTTGTGCTGTTACACTTCTACCAACTAACAGAGCTAGGATCGGAGGAGCTAGGAAGAACAAGACCAAATGGGGGAGTGATATATCCTGGAGCAGATGAGATTATTTTTTCTTTTTCTTTCTTTCTTTTTCTTTTTCTCACAAAAACATAGGAGGAGGTGGAAAGAAGCCTTGAAAACTCTTGAAGCTATTAGAGCCAACTATAGCATCAACTATAAATAAATAAAATTAGCTTTTGCACGCCATTGTTGTAGAACTCTCGGGTGATTTGCAACGTTGCATTTGACGTTTGTTCGATTGATGACCGTCCGTCCAACTAACGATCGTCCATTCGACTGATGTCCGATGTCTGTCTTACTTCCATTCGATTCTGTCCGTCTAACCTTTTTTGTCCACCGACGTTCGTCCACAGACATCCATCCACCAACGTCCATCCACCGAGGTCCATCCGTCATCGTTCATCCTTGTCAACGTACTGTATTCTTCAAACCGTATGTTGTGTTGGAATTTTATAACTAATGTTCTATATTGCTACAAAATTTTAGGGCATGGGACAACACCATGTCCTTGGATGATGAGAGCACTACCGCTTAACCAAAACCAAGGTATCAACTACGAAGTAACACATAATCATTTGAACCAATTTCTTTAAGCTCATGATCTTCACGATGGTACCATCAAACATTTATAACACCACCGTCATCTAATACAACTCTTGCCAAGAATTCAGGTTCAAGTTACATTACATCAACGGAACATCAGAGTCCATTTGGAAGGGTTAATTAGTGGGGTATGCCTGCTGCCACACCAACTTTCACACCATCATTGTATATTCCGTTACAAGCCGTGACCTCTACACCCATATGCACCATGGAGGTTAGCAGTTCCTCTAGAGAATTGAGAAGTTCAACGAAAGGCCAAATATCATTTCTTTGAGGGAATTCAAGGCAACTTTCTCAACTATGGTTTGTGAATTAGAGTTCAAGTATGGCGTTAATTACACCGAGGTGTTTGCATTCAAACAACTAGCCCATTATGTGCACTATGAGGCATTGGATGTTTATGAACAACATTCTCTGAGGATTTTGGGCATCACCCAGATCCCTAATCCAACTTATGCCACAACCATCGCCACTGCCTCTGAAACTGCACTGCAAGCTACCATTACACATCATGGGACTATGCCCAATAATCCAAATCTAATACGTACTTCAGTAAGCCTTTCTCCTCAATTACTCATTGTTATTACTACAAACATTCCTCCCACCATCGATGCATCAACTTTTGCTGATCCAGTGGGGGAATTCTTTTGAGTTCTTAAGCTGGAATTTCTAGTCAAGAGTTCTGAAATTTTTTTGCAGTTCGCCACCTTCTCTTGGCAAAAAGATGAAACTCTCAAGATGCTCTATAAGAGGCTTTTCAAGCTTAAAAAGGATACTCAGAGCATCACAAACCTGGAAGCTGCCCATCGGTATCTTCGTTCATTAGAAGGTACTTCGACATTCCATGTGTAAGTTTTGTAACAAATTTTTGCAAAATTTGGAGACTCGTACATTTTGTTAGATGTGTACAACATTTCTGAAAAATTGGAATTGATTCATGCACACTATGGGGCTAGTATTGTGAGGCTTCCATGACGTTCAAAGCTTCAGCCTCCACCAACTACGCCAACTAGATCATCACATTCTTCTTCAAGGGCTAAAATGATGCACTTGGCTACACCCATCCTACCTTCTTGCAACTATTGTGGTAATCCTGCCCACAAAGTTAATGAGTGCAACATTCCTTTCGAGGATATCTTTTCTAATTATTATGGGAAAGAGGGACATTAGGAAGTTGTTTATTTTGGCAAGTTCCCAGAATGGAAACAACTGTAATTACCATGGCAAAATTTGCCAACATCTTCCGCTACCCCTCAACCAAAAGCTAAAGCATCTCATCCTTCCACTTAGGTTTTCCCCACCAAAGGTAATTCCAGTATGGATGCTAAGAAAAAGGAGCACGATGCTGACAAAAGGGAGGTGCTTTAATCCCATGCCACTCAAATTCAAACTTTGCAAAATGAACTCAAATCATTGAGGGCCCCATTTGTTAATCTAAAAGGTAAGTCTTCCCAACCAACTAGTCATGCCCAACCTGTACAGGGTTCAAGATCATGGGAGGGACCTCTTAGGTCGTTTTATGGCCTCTCACACGATGCCATGGTTGGGGAGTATGTTCTTTCTAGTGCACACAATTCTAGTCTGACATTAGAATTTGCCACTTCTTTTTGCCTTTTCTACTTCATGACACAAGAGGTTAGTGTGGCACCCGGAGTTTCTGCCACTAGGCAAATAATTCAGACTAATGGACTCGCATTTGGTTCAAGTCCTATTACTAGGGCTAGAGGAGCTCAAGTAGTCATGCCACAATCTTTTCGTCCTTTCAACACAAAAGAAGAACGCACCTTGTTGGTGAGAGGGGAGTAGACTACTACATCACAAGCTGCTAGGGCATCAAATTCTTGTGTCCCAAGAATACATGTACATAAAAAAAACACATAATTTTCCACTGATTAGCTTATGGAATGTCAACTTCAAATGTGTGAAGTGGTGCAAAAGTTTATGAATACAATGTTGTTTAGTTTTCAAGATTTGAAGTTAAGCACCATGAACATAATTGCAGTACTAAAGGATACCCTGAAACTATATCAAGTCTTCTATCAATCCTTGATCCGCATGCTACAGGGGTCCCATCTAACACCTTGGAAAGACATTCGATTGGCTCACGTGTTATAGATGGCATTCGTAACCTGGTCATTAGTTTTAGCATGGCTAAACTAATGGGCTTTCCTACCTCTGATTCTACATTCACATATGAAGAAGGAGCTAAGAACACCTCATTTGTGGATTTATTACTCAGCAAAGGTGTTGTGGATAGTTATTATCTCCACAAAGTCTCTCACTCATTTCCGAAGGTGGTGCCTAGTGAGAAAACTTCTATTGCCACCGGAGTTGCCATTGTCGACAATATTAAATCAACAATCCAGGTGGGAGGAGTGGTACTTTGATATAGGTGTCCAACTAGTGATTCTTGGAGTTCAATTTGCCAAGAAAATGGGCATGCTCGACTCCAAACTATGGAAATCTATGTGGCAAATTTGCACCGCTAGTTGGGACCGTAGAAGAGGTACTTAGGGAAAGCTTGGATTTTATTGCACTTAATTTCAATGAAGCTCACCATTGTATGCTCAAGGAAACACACACTATTTCCTACATTCAATAAGCTAGCCACGAATGGATAGAAGGAAATGAAGAGGAGACAACTTACACCCAAGCTACTGAAAACTGAAGGTGGTTCCTACTGACATTCAACATGGACTAGAGGTTTTACAGAGGTTCAAAGTAGCCCACAAGCCCTTGGTCAAAACTCTATCTACTTTTGAAAACATGGAGAACCATGGCAAACTGATTAAGCCAATACTTCGTCAACTAATCACCTAGACACCACCTAAGGAAGGGATTACATTACTAGAGTTCTTTGGTGGTATTGGTACAGGTCTCAAAGCCCTATTATAATCAGGGATGGTGGTTTGGAGGTATTTCTATGTAGACATTGATGCTATTGCAAGGCAAGTGGCAACATCAAGAATGATGGAGCTCACAGCCAGATTTCCACAACAATTTGCAACCACCGCATGGAAGGCCAGTTTCGCTTTCTTGCCCTTTGACATACAACTAATTTAGAAGAAACATATGGAATTACTTGGCCCCATGGACCTCATCATTTCGGGTTGGGAGTGTCAAGGATTTTCTACGGCTGGATTTGGAGAAAGCTTGAGTGACACAAAATCCGATCTTTTCATGGACATGGTAAGATTAATCACTTGGGCTCAATCTATTTCTCCTATGCTTGGTTATGTAATTAAGAACACCCTTTTTCAACTTGACTAGAGGGAGAAAGTCCAAAAGCACTACACATTAATCAAGCATTACATTGGAGAGCCATTCCTATTTGATGCGGCACAATACGGTTCTTATGCGCACCAGCCACGCAACTCGTGGACTAACCTTGCACCACTTTCAGTTTTGTAGTTGGCCCTGAAATGCACAATCAAAAGACCCAACTTGCAGGTTTTTCACATAGTGGATGATTAGAGCTCCTGCCAACTAGTTACAAGACAAGAGAAACCTCCTTGGTTTCATGTGAACACAATAGGAAATCCAAAAGGTGCTTGGCCCACCTTTGTCTCCTTCCTAGGAACACATGCCTTTCAGGGAGATGGACAAGGCCTGGTGTATCATCATGCTTCAGCCACTTGGGATGAACTAAGCCCACAAGAAAGAGAAAGGGCTATGGGGTTCCAAAGTGGCATTACTAGTCACACCAAGGTGACTAAATTGGAGTGTAACGCTCTACTAGGGAAAGGCATGGACATGAACTCCCCTTCATGGTTGTTAATAACCTGTGTACTCTTTCAAATGTACATAACACCAGCACTGATCCAATCAGCTTGCAGTTCTGGCGATGCGACTACATAGCACCCCGACCAAGTACACTTGCCTATCTTCAACACTTTACACTTCACTTTTAATGTTGGGGGGGAAGAGGTACCATGTAATTTGATTCAAGTTGTTTTTGATACACCTAGAGGTACATCAACTTTTGGAGAAACAATTATAAACTTTTACGAATCTGCGCAGTTGGATAGTGGAGAACCCAATACACCAAGTTCTTCAAACACACTTTCCAACTCCATTCCATGTGTTTCTAACTACCTTTTTGTTATGGGGAACCAACTCACCACAAAAGAGAGACACTAGTTCATAAACTTACTAATTAAGTATGAGAATGTGTTTACATTCTCAATGAAAGACTTAGGTAGGTGTAAGACCATGCAGTTCTCTATAAACCTTACAGATGAAACACCCATCTATCAGAGGAGGCATAGGTTGAACAAACATGAGTGGGAACTAGTAGATGAAAGATGCAAAGAGCTCCATGAGGTTAGTCTCATTCAGCCATCAAGTTTTGATTTTGTAGCCGTTACAATAATGCTAGCAAAGAAAGAAGTGCGGGGATTATAGGCCTTTGAATCTAGTTACACCTTAAGATAAGTACCCCATGCCCATCCCTGAAGAATTGTTTGATATCATTGGAGACTCAAACATTTTCACAATTGTGGATCTAAGGCAAGGCTTCAACCAAATTGTGCTCACTGCGAAGGATCGCAAGAAAACAACATTCCATGGAAGTAACAAGTTGTGGGAATGGCTTGCGATGCCTTTTGGATTAAAGAATGCACTTGTTTTCTTTCAACGAGTCATGGACCAGGTTCTCAAAGGGGTAGATTTCTTGAAGTGCTACATAGATGACGTCCTAGTGCATAACAAGGGACTCCTGCAACATTTGGCTCATCTTGAAGAGTTATTCAAGAAGTTCCACGAAGTCAATATGAATATCCATCTTAAAAAGTGTGAGTTTGTTGTCACCTCAATAGTCTACCTTGGACACAGAATTTTGCCAAATGGTATTATGGCTCATTAGGGCAAAGAAGTAGCCATTTTGGAGATGCCTAATCCTACTGATGTTCACACTTTGAAAAGTTTCATCGGATTATGTAATTACTATAGGATTTATGTCCAAGACTTCAATACTATTACTCATCTTCTCTATGTATTGTTAAAAAAATATGTTGTTTGGACATGGAATGAAAAGGCTAAAGAAGCTTTTGACACATTTAAGGAAAAGCTTTCAAAGTTCCCCATTTTGAAAAAACTTGATTTTAGCAAGGTCTTCATTCTACACACTAACTGGAGTGCTTTTAATATTGGTGCTATTTTTGACCAACTTAATGAGGAAGGCAAGGAATATGTTATCGCCTATGCATCCCGAGGCAATAACAAGGCTAAGAGTAACTACTCTTCATACAAGGGGGAGTGTCTTGCTATTGTATGTGCCATCATACATTTCAAGCCTTATATTTATGGCACCAAGTTCACTTTGTATACCGACCACCAGCCTATCAAGTGGTTGATGACCAACGATAAGCTTATTGGTAAGTTAGCTCGTTGGGTGCTTATACTTCAGGAGTATGAGTTTGAGGTTATTTACCGACCTAGTATTATACATTAGAACGCAGATACCATGTCGCAGAGACCCCTTACTACCTTTAAAGATTTTTCAAAAGTTAAGCAAGACTTTGACCATATTCTAGTAGTACATGTATCTTATGCATCTAGTTATCTTGCACTACTGCAATGTAACCTGGTTGAGCATCCCATGGTGGATATATGGGAAGACTTGGACATTTTAAGGTTTCTTCAACATGAGGAATACCCTCCCCAAATTACATCAAATCATTGGGATCGCATACAACAACGATCTAAACGTTATTCATGGGGAGATAATCACCTCATTCGATGCTTACCACAAGGCGACAGAATGGTTCCTCCACCACATGAACGGCCTTGTCTTATTCAGAAAGTACACTCGGAGCTTGGACATTTTGGAGTTAAGCGTACTTATAGCCGTCTTGTTCCTCCTTACCATTGGAGAAATATATATGCTCAAGTTTGAGATGTCATTGTTAGGTGTGAACAATGTGATAGAATGAGAACTTTTTCCACTCGACAACTCACGCTTTCTCCACTTCCTATTAAGGGCATGTTCTATCACTAGTCATGTGATTTAACTGGAGAATTACCATAGACCTCCAAAGGTAATGTCTACATCATGATTATGATTCAACATTTTTCAAAGTGGGTCGAGCTTATTGCACTAATGAACAAATCATCACATAGCACCAGCCATGTTTTTTTTACAATAGATCCTAAGTAGGTTTAGGGCTTATGTTAAGTGCCTTACTGATCAAGGATTAGAATTCAGAGGAGAATTCCAAGACTTACATGCTATCATTGACCATCGTCGGACTTCAAAGGATCATCCCCAAGTTAATGGCCTTGCAGAGAAGATGGTTCAGATGTGCAAGAAGGGACTTTGGAAGATTTATTTCAGTAGGAACAAAAAGGATTGGGACTTGGCCCTACCTTACATTACCATGGGTTACAAGATGTCCAAACACGCCTGTTTATCTCATTTTTCTCCTTATTTTCTACTTTTTGGGAGACATCCCATTCCACCCTTTTCCATTGCTGCTAAAATGGACCAAGTTGTGGACTTGGACTCCCCAACCACTTGGGCTAAGGTCATCGCAGAAAGGGCTGCTTTATTCAAGAGGGTTATGCCCATGGCCATGGAGAACTTGTCCATTGCACAACATTGAAACACCTTACGGTATGCACACACATTAGGTGGTAGTTACAAACCTAAGGTGAGACAATTTGATGTTCGTGACTTTGTGTATCTCCAGTGACAACCTAATGATACTTTAGACACTTCTTCTGATTGCACTATCTTGAGGATTAAAGTGATCAAGCCCTTAGGTGTGTTGGAGTTGCAAGGAGCTAATAGATGCACAATTCGAGATCACTCCAAAAATTGTGCACCTTGCCACCTACCGAACTTGGATCCTACCATGATCATGTCGACTTGGACTCCTTCACTTGATTATCCATGTCAAATATGTCAAAGGATAGATGATGCTAATCAGATGTTGTTTTGTAATAATTGCAATGGTGGATACCATTTTTTCTGCTTTAATTTAGAATTCATTCAAGTTCCTGCCAGCATTTGGTAGTGTTCATCATATTCTCCTGCAGCACTTTGATTTTTATTCAGACCATGCCATGTTTTTCTCAGCTCAGGTCTGGGGGGGGACACATGAGAATTTCATCTCAGCCTCCTCTTGTGCATTGTATATATATGTGCGTGCATATCTTTTTGGTTGATTAGTTTTTGCCATTGATTAGTTTTAATCTTTTTGTTTAGTAGAGTTTGCTATGGATTTACACCCTTATGACACCATACATCATGATACTACACATCACGACAATTGTCATGCCCGTATGCATGGCCTCATACATGATGGCTGGTTACGGGCATGCCAATCATGCCTTTTAGGGTTAATGTATGTTCTTAGGTTATTGTGCGTTATTATGTGTTTTAAGGTTATGGCTTGTTTAGGGTTTCAACTTGTTAACGGCTATATAAAAGGCCAAGTTCTTCCCTTTTCTTGATAGTTTTTCTAAAATTCCTTTTTCAGGGAGAGTTTCCTCCATAGTCAGATTGGATTTCTAAATGCTCATGACTATTATTACACGGCCACCGTTTACATACACTACGTTTTCTTTCCTTCTTTGTAATTCATACATGAGAATTTCATCTTAGCCTCTTCTTGTGCATTGTATATATATGTGTGTGCATTTTGTTTTAGTTGATTAATTTCCGCCTTTGATTAATTTTAGTCTTTTTGTTCAGTAGAGTTTACTATGGATTTACACCCTTATGACACCGTACATCACGACACTACACATCATGACAATAAAACCCAAAAGCAATCATAACCACTTTTTAATTATGTGTTTTTTACACCAAAAGTTTTTTAAGGAAATTTTAATTTGAAAATAAGTTAAATTTTTGCACATGATCAAATTTAATATTTTATCTTATAAATGTCCAAAATATGAAATTATTTTCATTAACATTTGGACCTTTAAAAGTAATGTAAAAAGACTTGTAAATGGATTTGGAAAACTTAGAAAATGACATATTTAAAACCTTAACAAAAGTGTACAAAAACGTTTTAAAAGTATTTTAAAGAAATTTTTAAAAAAATTTCCCAAAAATATTCCAAGAATAATTCACAAAAAAACAATCATTTAAAGGGGTGCTAATGGTTCCCATTAACTTGTTTCCACCCATAATTATTTGATGGTTAAAGTTTTTGTTGTAATTTTTTTCAATTCATATTTGTTTTTCCATCATGTATCATATATTGAGTTCCTATAAAAAATATTGAAATAAAATCATAACAAAAAATGCATTTGAATGCTTATGTAAAACCCAAATTATAATCCATATGTCCACTTTAAAAATCTATTACTATATGATTGGTGTATGTTTATTGAATTTCATCTTTCAATGAATTTTTTTATTCAAGTTAGCAATTTTAATCCATAAATATTTTGGTCAAATTAATGATTTTACAATGTGTTTATGACATTTGAATAAAATACATTCTATAAATAATGTATGCATAATTTTATATGATATTTATTTTATATTTAATATACATACGATATATGATACACTATTTATTATATGTTTTTATGCTAAAAAAATTGGATTTTATTTTTATTTGTTTAAAAAAATTTAGAATTTTATTAAATAGATAAAAAAATGACATATTTTAAAGAATTAAAATAAAATTTTATTAAAAAAATATATTATTTGGATTTAAAACTGATAATATATGTACATAAATTAACAATAATTATATCATTGATTGTTATAACAAATAAATTAAAATAACAATATTTTACATTACTTTCAATATGAAAAACTTATGTAGATTTATATTGTTAAAAATAGTATGTTAATTCATAATACAAACTAATAGAATAATATATTATTTATTAACTATTTCCTATAATTAGTTATTTCATATAATCCAAAAATATAGTAGAATATGTACAAAATTTTATTTCAATTATATATAATTCTACTATTAATGAAATTTGTAATGAAAAATATTCTATTTAACTTAAATAGAAATATCTCAAATATGTTTTAGTATTTAAATAGTACATAAGTTGCATAATTACAACTAATATGCTAGTTGATAATATCTAAAAATGAAATTTTCATAGTATTCCAATTAATTAATACTAATTATTAATAAAATTAATAATTAAAAATAACATTTTCCATTTTAATCTTTTTTTTTGGAATTTTCTTGTAGATCATTATGTTTCAAAATAGTCCAAGATGTTGATTAATTATAAATTAATTTATATGATAAAAATAAAGATTAAAAATAATTTAAATATTAAATATTAAATATTATCTCATGTTATGAAAACTAAATATATTATTTATCAATAATTTTTTTAAATTAAGACTACTTTAAGGTAATCAAATGATTATTTTCTAATGTAAATTTTAATTTGATGTAATGTATGATTAGAGATAATAAGGATTACAAATAATTTAAAACTTAATTGCTACATGTTTTAAATAACATTTTAAAATAATGATTTCATTGTGATGTTTAAATATGATGATTTTAAAACATCAAATGTCAACTATAAAAAATATTTTGGATAAGAATATTGGAAATATTAATATATTCTAATCATATAGTACATTAATATTTTAGCTTAAATGAAATCATGAAATTCATTTAAAATGATCATAGGTAATGAGACATGTAATACATAAATGAATTGAATTAAGGTAAATAAATAGTTAATTAAATAGTTACTTAATTGTAAGTAAGTTATTTACTTACATAATTAGGTCATAAAAAGATATTTACATTTTAAATCACCTATTTACCTACATAACTTTGCTATCTTTTTATAACCTATTTATTACCTTACATTACATATTTAGTTCACAAATTAATTACCTAAATTGACCTACATACATATACCGTGTTTTTTAAACCAATGAGTGTTAGCAAAATATTTTAATTATAAACTTAGTTTGCTTATAATGGCAAAAGGTGTTTAAAAGTTTAAAGTACTAGATTTTAATATTCAATAATGTATGTATTCATTACATACATAGATAATATTTTAAATTCATAATCAAGGTGACTATAATGGCTAGTTGTAATCTCACACATACTAAAATTCATGACTATAGTCTATAGCTTAGTAATGTAATCATATTTTTGGTAGAAAAGTCTAATAGTCATAAAAGACGTCTTATATGACTCTATGACCAAGGTGAAGACATAGTCATAAAATGTCCTAATCATAGATTCCACATTTTGGTGTAGTGTGTTGTCAATGACACTAGGTCACTTTACCAGAAAGGGGAAAAAAAAAACTTTATTTAAATTTTTTATAAAAACAACAATGACCATGGGGTGGATGTTAACATAATAATGGTAATATAATTAAAAACATTTTGAAAATAATGGCATTTTCAACCATAGCCATGAAACACATCTATAATGGAATTTATATTACATTATCCAACAAATGTTATATCATATAAAATTAGATAATGTTTCATGAAGCTCTAGTTAATTGAAAATTATGGAAACAAAATTTATCCATAAAAAATTCAATGATAAAATAAAACATTCATCCAAGGTGCAATTATAATAACATGTATCATAGCAAATGTAACGATTTTTTGGTTTTTTCATGTTTTAAAGTGGTAATTTAATTTGATGCTGAAATTGTAAGATTTGTTTATATTGTTGTATTTTTAATATATCATGAGAACATGTGGATTAATTTCAAATTATTAAAATAAAAAAAAAACACTCATGAAACATTGTAACACTTGTTTTTAAGAAGTAAAAGGACTTGTAAATGGATTTCAATTTTTTTGAAAATGACATTTTTTTACCAAATTTTTAACATGAACCTTAATAAAATAGTATGAAGAAATTTTTTTTAATTTTTAAAGATTTTTTTGAAGACTTTTTGAAAAATATTCCAAGAATATTTTTGGAATATTTTCCCAAAAACAATCACAAAAGCAATAAAAAAAGTAGGCAGGTGTGGCTCATGTTATCCCATTTAAATATTCTAATGGAAGTTCTATTTATTGAAAACATGTAAATGCAATTAATTTTTTGCATCCATACATTAAATGAATGAAAAACATTGTTCATCCATAATGAAAATGAATGTTTAAATTCATCCCCATGTTTGTTTTTAAGTTTATTGGTACAACATTCATTTTATAGTTAAATTCTTAAGTTTTATTTGCATGTGTATAGGGGAAAAAACATTTTACCATCCTAAGTTCCAACTTTAAGCTTTAAATTCATGTGGTAACTTGCTTCATCCCAAATTTCAACCTAACAAGTTGTGTTGTTTTTCATTGGATTGCTTGAATGTTTGCAAATTGGTTGGTGTTTCATTAATCTCATTTTTCCATGTTAAAAAAAAAATCTAAATTAATTTGTAAGGGTAGGGTTGCAAATGTGCCCCTACTAGGCTAATAAAAGAACCTTGTGCTTTTATGGACTAGGTAACCAATGAGAAATGTTGGGTTACCAAATGTAGTTGAACCATGGGGGTGGCAAGACTATGTTTGGTCACTCAACAACTTGAGTTAATTGCCAAACATAACCAATCATTCAACATTAAGCACTCATAACCATTCCCCTTTCACTAGGCATAATAAACATCCCTACCCAACACCATCCAATCCTACATAATCAAGTCAACATGGGTTATGAGGCACCACCACTCATGCACACTTTTTCCAACATGGAAACAAGGTTATCACCTTGGCTAATCAAGTGACATGGCACACACAAGTTATGAGTTATATTAACCCACACATAGCCAACCAATTGGAATGCAAGAGGCCCTTCAATGACTAGTTATGGCAAAACAAAACCAAATTTATTACAATTGGATTATGTAGTATAAGTAGGGTGTGTTATACATTCCACCTATAACATGTTGAATCTAGTGTATTATGTGATTCAACCCCCACAAATGTGCCATGTCTCAATGTCACAACCAATGTTATGGGATATACAATGAAATATGGATTTATAATAATTTTTTTATTCATTTGATTCAATAATTCAACTTCTTATTTTTTAAATGTAAATTTTTGATACAATTATCTACAATTGATAAAGTTTAGATTTTAAAAAATAATTGTTTAACCTTACCATATGACTTGTGCAATATACTTTATTCTATTACAATGTAAAATGGACTTTTATTTTAACATTAGTATGGATTCTACATATGCCGAAAAGTACTCCACCTTAATGTGCTTTCACTGAAGTATCATAAGTAAATAGCTAGCAAACGTAAATGTAAGTGAGTTAATGCTACAAAAAGCCTTACTTACTTACTTACTCACCTACATAGTTAACCATGGTGGTTAGCCACAAGATAGTATTGCAACCCAAAAATGTTTTTATGTCTAGACATCATCCATTGTGCATGGTGCATTAGTGGGTGTTGGTTCACTCTGGTTAAGCTTAGTGGTTGAAATGTTCCATTTGGAGGTAAAAAGTTTTACCAAAATATAAATAATGTTCACCACTATCGTTTCATGTGACAAATGGAACCTACAAATCTTGAGATATAGGTTTATTAAACATTCATGTAGGGAATAAAACATATAAGCATTTACTAAAAAAATGCATGAGTACAAAAATAAAAATCATAATTTTGTCCCTAAACAACAATGAACAAGGGTGAAAGCACAATATAGTATGCCAAAAAAATATCCACCATGTAGTCACAATCAATTTATGGCATAAACATGAAAAAATGTATTCAAAATTTCCTTAACTTTAATTATGAGGCAATGGTGCATTTCATTGAGTTTATGGATAATTACACATAAAGTTTGAAGAATTTTATTGTAAGAAATATGGATGAAAAACATGTTCTAAACTGGCTAGGTTTTTAAATTTCAAACATACATTTCTATGCAAATTTTAATAGATTATGACTATAATATGAAAAAAAATTTAAACACATTGATACATATTATTCTTTCATCCACTTGAAAGTATAAAAATTCCAATTATAATTGTACTTTCATTATATTTTCATATACTTGTTCAAAAATGGGACACATACTTTTGTGTATTTGTATTTCTAAAACTGTATTTAAATGCATACTAAAACATGTAATATTATAATATTATTCAATGAAGCCAAAGAACTTCCTCTTACTAATCATTAAAATAAAAAATATTTATGAGTTCAATGTATTAAGGCTTAATTTATGGATATTTTCCACAAAAAAATCAAATATCTCTCATTGGCATACTTTTACCATGCTTTCACCCACAATAAAAATCTTAATATTTGTTTTGCTTGTTTGGAGTCATAGAGCCTTTTGGATGGAAAATTTGAATGTCGATGTTAACAAAAAACCAATAAGCACCTTAACATTGTGATTAAATATAGAGACTATGTAAAGTAACAAAAAAAAACATATTGCCAAATTTTTTAATTCAAAAGTCTACATCATCATGTCACAATGAATACACTACTAGAAAATCTTGTATTATGTAACCATCATATTTGTGATTGCATGCAACTATCTATCATTTGCAATTATGTTTTATCATTTTTGTAACTAATCACCATATTTTTAAATTTGTTATTATCTTTGTGATTATGATGCAAATTAAATTGCATATCTTCCCATATTTATTAACTTCGATTTTTCATCCAAGAATAGGCTTTTATGTTCATTTAATCACAAAATCAACTAATTGAATAATTAGTATAAACTATGAAATAATTATTGTTACTCAATTAATTGATGATTTTAAATTAATAATAACCCCTATATAAAAAATCATTTTAATTAATTAATTCAAAATTTTAAATTGATTAATTATATATATATTTATTATTTAATATTTATTTAAGAAGTTAATAAATTTAAAAAATCATATTTAATATTTAATAATAAAAAAATTTCAATAGAACTATGAACTATTAATTAATATTTATTTTTAAAAATTACTATGTAATAATTAATTAACATATATAATGATCAAATAATTATATAATTTACTAAATTAAAAAAAACACAAAACATATGAAAAAGAAATTCCAATTGCAAATTAATTTGTAATTGAAGTGCAATTAAAAAACTTAACCCATACAATTTGTTATTGAATCTCATTTCACAAACTATATACAAAAGATGTGTTTTCTTGTGTTTTCACATTAAAATACATGTACCAATTTGGGATGAACTCCAAGAAACTTAACATTAAAAACAAAACATAATTTTTAAAAAACAATTTACATAACTATTCTTTAATTCAATTACCCTTTTAAATATTGTTACTTACATGTGTATCCAATTTACTTAGGTACCTAGGTAAGACCTACCACGTTACTTACCTAGGCCTATGTACCCTTTATGTACCAAATAATTAGTTACAACATAAATCGTTCAAAATTATATCGAGAACTTGAAGAGTCATAAACTAATTAATAAGCCTTCAACTTTAATGACCTTGACTCTATAAATAGTTGATGCCTCCCATTTTCAATATCTTCCTATTTATTTACCTAATAGTCCATTTTCAACAATGCTCCTTTCATACATAAAAAAGACTAATGAAAGGTGAAATCCTTCAAAAGACTATCCTCTTGATTTTTTTCAATAGAAATTCTGATTTTTCAAGCATAATGGGAATGTCCCCAAAAGGCTTCCAATACAAAGCAAACATGAAAATGTATGGCAAAATTAAAACAAACTTCAAAGAGGAAGTTTTCCAAATTCACTAAAATTCTCTTAGTACTTTGCCTTTTTAATATTTTCCCAAGAGTTATAATTATATTGTTATCTATTACAATGGCTATTATTTTCCTTTTCAATATCCTTTCCATTGTTGCAAATCATGGAAATTCATCCATACATGTGTTTATTCCAATGTTTCTTATACTCTCAACTCTAATAGATACCATATTTGGGATAATCATTTCAACTCTGGAAAAATGGTTAGTAGTTGCAAATGTTATACAATGGTCAAAAGATGATAATGTATACATTGACCATATACATCATCCATGTGAAATGTGTTAGCATCATGTGGAGTCATCATTTGCAACTAAATGTTTGATGGGACTTCACTTATACAGCTAATAGATTTTTAATTGTTAATGTTCATTGCAACTTGCATATAATTGGAAAGTACAATTTTACAATAGGCACTTTTCTTCTAGTGATATACCATAGCAAAAATTATCTTGCATATCCATAAATACATTCAACAATTATACCAATTGAAAAACCAATAGATGAACTAAGTGGAACAAACTTCAAAAATGAACAAGACACCACAAAGGGTAAAATCATGTAATACCCATTCCCTTATAATATCAAAATACACCATCCCTAATAGCCCATCCACTCAAGCCCGGGTATATACCTAATTCATAATATAACTTAAATGTCTTTGGTAACCTTACATGCTAGGTATATTTTTCAACATAGAAAGGATAAATGGCATGAAGAACATAAAAGACATTCAATATGATCCAACTAAAAGTTTTCCCATTTATTTCAAATGTACCTTTGTTAACACTATGTTAATGTACCTACAAATATCCTTTGGCATGTAAAAAGGTAGTAGAACATTAATTGCCAAGTGTATTAAAGTTATTTACCAAAACATGGAAACCAAATAATAGAACCTTGGGTTTCCTTAAAAGGAAAATGCAACATGATGAAATCCAATTTTCCTTTTCAAACTAAGATGATAGGAGTTTCATCCTGTCTTTTGTGTTTGGCTTATGTCTACATGTTCACCTAAGGGCTTACTTAATTATGTTATGGGATTCTTTCACCTAAAGTTAGACTAAATGGATTCCACAAACCCTACCTAAAAAGTTATTTAGAGATTTTTTAACTTATGGATTACTTAGGGAGCTACCTATGGACTATCTAAAGAAACACCTAAGCATCTACCTAGGTTATGGGATACCTAAAAAATTTAAGTTTAGACATACTTAGGGAATTTGAACAAAAACCTAAAGATTTACCTAAATAATAGGATACAACAATACTTATGGGGTACTAAGGGAGAACATAGAATTTACCTAGGGGGTTAACATAAGACCTACCTAAAAGGCTACCTAAGGATTACTTAAGGAGACACCTAGGTGCTTACCTAAGTTATGGGATATCTAATGATTACTTAGAAAGGTACCTAGGACATATTTAGGGAATCCAAAGAGTCATCTAATGAGATACCTAGGTTATGGATACCTAAGGTTACTTAAGGAATTACATAGAATCCACCTAAGGGACTACATAAAACCTACTTAAAGGGTTACTTAAAGACTACTTAAGGAGACACCTAGGGGCCTACCTAGGTTATACTATACTTAAAGGTTACTTAAAAAGTTATGTAGAATCTACTTGTGGGGCTAGCTAAGGATTTTTTATGTTAAAGTATACTTAGGGGTTATTTAGGTGGTTATTTAAGGTTGACTCATAATGCAAAAGGTAATTATGTAAGGCCTACATAAGGGGTACCAAAAGCTAACTCATAGTTCATATGTAAAACCCTACATATTTCTTTAAGTAGTCCTTATGTATCCCCTAATTTAAGTAAGTCCCTAAGTAACCCTTATGTAACCCCTTATGTAGGCTTTTGATAGTCCTTAAATATCCCCTAGCATAAATAGGCCCTTTGGTAGCCCCTAAGTAACCCATAAGTAACCTTTTAAATGGACCCCTAAGTAGGCCATGTGTACAAGAAGGGTAAGTGATCAATAGGTAGCCCATGGGTATGCAGGTAGGTAGACCTTAACCTAGTTAGCCCCTTGCCTATGTAATCTCTTAATCTATGTGGCCATAACCTAGGTAGACTAAAATTTAATTTAAAAAAAAACTATGGTGGTAATTTTTGAGAGTTCATCATTAATTTTGAAGAGTGATCCTCATTATGACATGGACTTTATGGATAATTCAAAAGGGAGGATGAATGAAAGATCATAGTCTAGCTCTTGAAGTAAGGATTCCTTTTAAATAATTATTTTTTCTAACTTTTTTTTCTTGGTGTTTGCAAAAGTACTTAACATTTTCCTTTCCTAACAATAGAAATATTTCATTTTGAGACCTAAACAAAAATAAAATGTGAAGGTGTGCAATAAAAATTTTTGTAAAAAAAATTACAATTTAATCATAGAATATATAAGTCTACCACTAGTAGGCATATATAGATCCCATCTTGTACAAAATGACTTTTTTATATTTGTCAAAAGCATTTATAACAAGAAACATAATTGCAATTGGTAGATGTGTATGTATGTGTGTGTATATATATGTATCTAGAAATGATTATCTAGACCCACCTTCAATGAATGGGACATGGTTTTTTTCAAACAAGGTGTGATTTACCTACAAAATGCAAAACACATCTTTTAAAATAAACTTGTGGAACATTCACAAAGACCTTTATAACCTTATTTATAGTTGAAGAATATTTAATGAATTCTAAAAATTGATAAAATCATATATTGTATTCATCATTTTTTAAAACATTTTAGTTTAGAAATGTCCAAATTTTTTTGATGTGTAAAGTTATCATTTTTCAAATTCTTGTGTGGTATTGGTACCACACCGGCACCTACACATATTGCTATCCACAATTAAAAATCAAACAACAAATTACACTATCATAGCACATGGAACGAACAAGGTCCTCATTTGCAAAGCAAAACAAACAAGAATCCAAGATGACAACAAGCAAAAACAAGTTCGCAAATAAACACTTGCATTAACAGTGATAATAGAATGAAGTTTTGTGTAATCTCAAATCACCAAAACTGATTTGAAACACGCAATAAAAGGTCTTATCCCCCACACACATAAAAAAGTTTGAATCCCTCTTCACATTGAATTGGTTCCAATTTAACTTAAATAATATGTAATTTTTCTACTAACTCATTTTCAAGCTATTTTAACTAAAATTTAACAATGCAAGGCTAAACTTCAAAACAAAGTTCACAAATGTCCAAAAGTCATATGAAGCGTTCATGTGTATTCCATGATTTTCCTTCTTGATAATTCATAGTTGAAAGTTTAATTGGACTATTACCTTAAGATCATTTCTAATCAATGTGTTCTAAACATCAATTTGGACATTGTATAATGAACTCAATTTGATAAAAAAAATGACCACATTATCTTGCAAGGAAGTCACAATTATGATAAAATGATGTTAATTCAAAATAAGATTTTTGTTGATTCTATTAGAGGTGAATATAATAAACAACTAAGCAACCAACTAAGCCCAAAAGAGATTTATAAAATTTTTAAAAACCACTTGAAAATGAGTTTGGAGTTTTTTTCACAAACAATTACATCCATTGGCCTCAAGGGCAAAGATCCAAAAGAAGCCCACTCTTCTTTTCTCTTTATGTTTCCTTGTGGTCCCCATGTTATTGTTCATCATTATTTTATCCCATGTTTCAAAAATGTGTTTTTTCATGTCCAAATATATTCACGTTAATAGAAGCCAACAATGCACTTTTAGTAATTATTTATTGTAGTTAAGATATCTCAAAATAACTTAAGAATATTTCATTTTTTAATTGAAAAAATCATCACAATTTCTTATAACCCAAAATTATGTTGCACGATATTATTATGTAAAGATTTGTTTAAAGAATCTCCTTAAAATATTTCATTCTCAAATCATTAAAGAGTCATTTGGGAGTTCATTAAACAATGAAAGACATTGGTTATGGTGTTTTTAGGAGCGCTTTTGAAAACTCTATTTTTATTATAATCATTCCACACACTTCCATAATATATTTCAAGCATTGTTATGTAAACACATTAAAGAAATTTACAAGACTAGTATAATTTTAAACTATTAAATGTGAAAATCCAAGCATTGGTTACATGTCCAATAGCTCCTATTAATTAGAGTGTACTTGTCCATGTAGGTGGGTAAAGGAAAAGGGTTTGATAGTTTGGCTTGAAAAGGTAGCTTATTTGATCATTTTAATATGGATGAATGAACATGCAATCATCTTCCAAAAAGTTTCTTCATATCTCTAAGACAACACATTTTGTAATTTCTAATTCATTTCAATAAAAAAATCATTTTAAATTCAAAAAATATTCCATTGGTTCAAAATGTGTTAAATGATAGAAATGCACATTTTCTTGTTGAGGACTTTCAAACAAGGGCCCACAATTCGTAAAGGTTAAGGGGTGGTCACAAAATAAACTCCTTTCTTAATATATAAATAACATTTACATGAAAATGCACATGTTAAAAGTGCATTAAAACATGTGTATTTTCATGTACATTTAGGTCGACAAAGGAAAGGAATGAGATAATGAAGTTTGGAAAAGATAATTTGAATAGCACAATTATTTGGTATTATTTAGAATAATTAAAATGCCCACGATCTTCATGAATTGGCATGGAAAGAAGACAATTTAAAGTTAGTTAATGTGCCAATTATTATTCATTAACTTTATGAAGGAATGAGAGATGAATTTGATTAAAGGGCACCTTTATATTTCAAGGCTTGGGATCCAAATTGAATTGAATTGAATTTTGATTGGATTCAATACAACAATATAATTACATAACAATTCAAAAGTGTTGTTATTTATCTTAGCCCACATGTGAACACAAGCCAAAGAAATTTCTTCCAATTCAACATTCAATGCATCAAACATTGTGTTGAATTGCAAAATTATATACTTTTAGTTCTGACATTATTTGATATGAGTTGTTTAATAAATTTATTCAAATATTAATGTGTACACTTCAATTAGGCTTCAAGCCTTTTATTAGTCACATGTCAACTTTATATTATATGCATATGTTTTGCAATTTATCCACATTAAAACATTGGGGGAAAAGACTTCAATGTTTCAACAAACAATATAAAATTACATAACATTTAATTCATTGTTATTTTCATTTAATATGTTTGTATAAGTTCACTATAAGGACATTGCATACACCCAATAAGAAATTCATTGTGAATAAATACAACTTTAAATGAAACTATCAATCATTGGGAATGATTCCGTATCATTTGTATGAGGCATATCATAACAACAATTTTTTTGGATTGAATTTGAGCATGACCACTCTTAGATCATATATGATATGATTGAAAACATTAGATCCAAAATGTATATAGTATCAATTTGCAAAGTAATAGAGCATTTTATTATCTATTTGTGCAATTCAAACTACTTTGAAACAACAATTTTATAAAGATTTGAATTTTGTTGTTCTACTTCAATCAAATTTGGCGATAAATCGCATACAATTATGATGATATATGGCAATGTGTGCAAAATGCTATGGTATCTTGTTGTGCATAGTTGATTGCTTTCATCAAATTCACACATTTTTGCACACATTTTATAATTTTCACATCTATATCATCTTCATAATTTCAAAATAAATAAATAAATAAATAAATTGTTTGATCATCTTTTGTCAATAACTTCTTACAATGTTTTACAACCATTGGTTGCTTGCTTTATACTAATCAGTGTTCCACGATCATACTATGTTTTCTTTAACATTGCAATATTAACAATCAATATCTTTTGCAAGGCCTATCACATTTGGCCAAATTAACTCTATTTCAATTTAAAATCACTTTATCAAGTTTATCAAATAATTTTCATGTAAAATTATTCAAATAGCTTTGGATGTTGTTGATTTTTTCCAGAATCATTAATTTAAATGACAGCTGAATTTCAACAAGAATTTATAAAACAAAGGAATTGCTGGAGTTAAATGAGAACTAAATTTCAAGGAGGATTTATAAACCAAAGCAAGTGCTTGAGTGTGATGAAGTTATTTTAATTAAAAGTATCATGCACACTCCAGATTTCAACATTCCAAAAGGTTAAAATTATCTCCTTTCACTCCTCACACAAAGCTTTTGGATAGTCACCAAATAACATTCCTCCCTAGAAGCATCACGTTGAAGGACATAGCTCATGATTTATGATCAGCTCAAGCTTTGTGATTAACATGGAGTGTTCTTGAAGAAACACAAATTGGCCAAACAAAAGCTCATAGGTAACAGTGTCCATTTACATTCCTCAATAATGGAACAAAATTCACAATCTAAACCATTTTTTTCAATATCCCAAACTCTTCCTTTCTACATAAGTGGAAGCATAATAGGAGCGACTTTTTCCATTCAAGATATTCAGCACCAGTGGTCCAATGGCCATCACCTTGTGACCCAAGCGTTATACTATGTGCTTGATTGCCCACATTATTTTGTCATGTGCCGGGCCACTGGTTATATTGCTTGCTCTGAATTTTTGAGAACTTGGAACTTTATGCCAAGAAAACATGGGCTTAAATGCCACAAGCAGACAAGACAATAATAAGCCTATCAGACACAAGAAAAAATAACTAAACTTCTTCTGTTAGTTGCATGCGGCCATTACATACACCCCATAGCCAAGACAAGATCCTCGACATCATAATTCTGTACAGAAAAGGTCGCAAACAGATAAAGTTATCTCCTGAACAAGAATCAATGGAGTTTCCACAACTCATGAACACAGTGGTCTTTTTGAGGAAAAGCTCATGAACAACTTTATAGGATGGTTGAGTTATCAGTTGAAATAATGCCTGTTGCACTTTAACCACAAGTTTAACAAAATGCAAAATCATGGGAACAGGAGGGTGTACATACTTTTAGTATCTCATAAAAATTCAAAGTGAAAAAATCAGAACATTCTGGGATTTGGTACCCCCACTAAAGGTCAATATTACCATTGCCTATCAATGATGAACACACCTTACAATGGAGCCACATGGTAGCTGGACCCTTCCCCATCAAACTCTGAACCAGATCACCCAGCTAACCCACCCATTGTAAATCTAGTTGAGTATCAATCTCTCTACCTCACCTTGATGCTCCCACATGGAATACCCATCCCATTGAACTAAGTGTTTGTGGCCTTGGTGTAAATTTGCTGGTTAGCATGAGCAGCAACCAACCTGATGGTGCCTTTTGCCATCAATTCCTTGATGGCCCTATGTGCCAACGGACCATTTATCTGCATGCACAAGCCAAAGAGTTTACACAAGGAGCAGAATCACCACAAATAAACTGAATGAAAAACAGGCAGGAAAGCAAGTCCCTCCATAACTCCTGGTTGAAGCCCTTGTGGGTCGAGACTGGAGAAGGAGAAAGCAAGCAATAATAGAAGAGAGGAATGCTTCCTTTGCCTTCACTGCTCTAAGATGAAGCTCAAAGGAAGCTAATGTACACAAAACTTATGTCTCCCTTCTCAACTTTTGATGTTCTTGTTGTATTTTACAATTCAATTGATGCAAGAAAGATTGACAAAACAACTCAATAGTTTTTATCTATGCTCAAGCCATTTCAATTATATTATAATTTACGAATTGGATTTCAAGATTTTGGATGTCACATTGATAACCATGTTTGATTGTTAAGTGTTTGTGCAATGCAATGCAAAGGAAGGATTGCTACATACAAAAAAATTACAAGTATTTGCAATGGTTGGATTGAAATAGCATGATTGTCTAACATTTTGTGCACAAGTTTTGTAAGGTTATTACTGCATTATTTGTTGTGTTACTATGAATTTTTTTGGAGATTCCTTTGTAATCTCATTGGTATGTCAAGAAGTTTGTGATTTGAAAGGGGGAGCTCATTTTCTTTTCAAAACTCCAAAATGAATATGGGTTTTTGTTTTATTTCTTATATCTTTTTTTCTCTTTCATTCCCAAGATTTGAATATTCAAGTACTTGAATATTCTAAGCATAAAGGATTTATTATTTTAACATGGGTTTTGGTGATAGTGGTTCAAAAAAAATAAGGGGGATGATTGGAAAAAATGAAAAACGTATAAATGAACTTGAACTAAATAATATTTTGGTGGTACATTGTCATCAACACTTTTCATTGAATGTTTTTTGCAATCTTGAGACTTCCTATTGCAAACACATAAGTTTAGTGGTGGTTGTCTTCTTGTTAGTTTGCATGTTATTAAAAAGATTGAATAACAACTTTCCAAATGTAAACAAACAATTTGCATTTCCTTATTGGACTTATATGAGTCCTTCATATTAGTTGCAAGTTACTAGCAAACCACATCTTTAGCACAAAAATTCTACAAAAGTTGATGATGCAAACTTTGCTAACCATTGCATCCGTATTTTTAATAAACAATAAGCACCATGTAATATTATGATGAACTTCTAAAGCTCCCTTTTACTTTTAAAAAAAAGGAAATGGAAACACAACTCAAAGAAACAGTCCAAATGGAATAAAACCCTAGTGCATGTAATGTTCAAAAACCAAGCTCCAATCATATTACATGCAAAAAGGGATTTGAGAATTGAATTCATGCTAAAAATATTGTGATTGCAAATTACCAACCTTAAAACTCATGTTCAAGATACTATTGTCAAACATAACAATCTTGTAAAATTTCATCAAGTTTTTTTTATGTTAGGATTCAACCATAGTGCACCATATACACATGTTCACAAATTTGCAATGTCTCATTCACATTACATGGTCTATAAACTGTATGTAGATACCCATTCTAATACCTTCACATAATTGTTTGAATTGTTTTTGAATCTCAATCACACTTGTAGGATTGACCTTTGCAAATGACTCATCAATAAGTAGGATTTTAGGACGACCATGAAAAGGGTGCAATCACAATAAAACAAGCCAAAATGGATGTTAGATGGGCCCTAAAAATAATCAAGATTGGAAAAACATTTATGTTTTACCATTTGAAACCATAGCAATCATGGCAAGTTGGTCCTTTCTCATTCATATGAATGTCAACGAATTCAAACCAAAAATCCATTTAACAAAATTTTAAATTTAAATTTTGATTTAGGACCTTTAAAAGTGAACACTTATTGCATTAAATTGAATCAATTTTGCAAAGGACTATCAAAAGGACTCATATAACAAAACAAAATTGATGGAAAAAAATTAAGAAAATAAAAACCTATTAACCACATTCAAAAAGCACTCATACCTTAAAATATGTGAAATTTTGAAACTTTAAAAATTCAAAGAACTTTCATAAATTGATCTAGAATTTTAGAACTTCAAAAGTTTTTTATCATATATAAATGGTGTATAATGTACATGATGTTTTAAGAAAAGTTGTATTTTATTATTAAAAAAATGTAAAAATTAAAAAAAAAAAAATTTGGTTATCATTTTTAAAAATGAAAGACAAAATTTACAAGGAATTGACACATTTTCAATTTTTAATATTTATTCAAAAATACCAAAAAAAAGGAATTATCTACCTAAACAATTATATGCATTTTTTATAACAAATTGCAAAAAAAATTCAAAAATTCATTCATATGGAAAAAAAAAAAAATTGGGCAAAAAAACATGCAATCCTTTTTTTTAACAATACCATTGATTTGCTTTATCTTGTTTGTGTTCAAAAGGGTGAAAACACACCGAGGGTGGGCCAAAATTGTTGTCACATTGTACTTTTTTAAAGGTCCCATGTTTGAACTTCAACCATGTCATTATTATGAAAGACATGTTTTTGCATATTATGGTAGGTCAAAACCCAAATAAGTCAAATTCCATAGAAACTACACTTTTTAATATAATATGATGTAATTTTATAATATATTTGTGCCAAAGAAAGTACGTCACAATGTATTAAAAAATGAAAATATACTCAAAAAATGATTGAAATGAATTTTAATTTTTATGAAATTTGTAATATATATTAAAGATTATAATTCCATATTATTGGAATAAGTTTGTGAGCCATGTGAAGAGTTTGGTAATTATTATATCATAAATGGGTGTTTTTTGGGCGATGATCATAAATATGTGATAAATTAACATTTTAACAAACTATCACTTTCAAATGGAAGATGAAAAAATTATGTGAGGTGGGTCATTTCTTAAATTTTCATTTCAAACATTTTTTTGACTTAGTAATTTAAACCCAAACTTAGTGGAGTCCAAAAATAGAAACAAGTTTTATTATATTACATATACTATAAATATATCCATTATTCCTTGAATTTAATCCTTTAACTTTAATTTCTTTTTTTCAATAATATTAACTTTTATTAACTTTGTGAAAATCAAAATATCAAGCCCAAACACCAAAAGTGAAACTCAAAATTAAATGCAACAGGTTTTGTAGAAATATACATTATACACATTTCATGCCCCCCCCCTCCGCCCCCACCCATAGTGTGTTTTCACCAAAAAGCACAATTCAATGTTAAAGCTCAAGCAAGTTCCATCTACCTTTGCTCTTCTCTTAACAAGGCTCTTCCAAAAGGATTCCCAACTTTCTGCAAGCAAAATTCTTCCAATAGTTTTGTTATGCACAATTTATTTACATATTGTTTTACACATGTCTCTTACAATATTTATAGGATTTTATCTTTATTCAAAAGCCCATGAAATACACTTGGTTTCTAACTTCACACACGTATACGTTCCACATGAAAAAATGAATAAAAACACCAAAAAATAATGTGTTGGTCTTAAAGGTTCCACCACAAGTATCCCACTAACAACTAGAACATAGAACTAATGAAATAGTTACACACCAAAATGAAACCAAAAGAACCCAAACACAAAATGTGATTGGTTGAAATAAATTTGAAGGAAATTACTAGCACAATGACTTCCCAACCCAAATTCTCCAAGTGAAAAATTCAACATTTATTTGGTGAAACCAAATATTGTGAGAACAATCAAGATGGACATCATCCACACTTTCAAACCATGGCATTAAATAGGAAAATTAAATAGTAAAATAGTGGATTGAAGGAAATGGATTACAACCCAAGATTTAATTTATTACAAATTACAAGACACAAAGAAAAATGGATTATGACCCAATTTCAACAAAAATATAAAGAAGAAAAAAAAGATGAATCTAAATATTTCTTCACCCAAAAAATGAATTCAATTACATTCAAAAAATTCAATTCAATTGAACCTTAACTCAATTGAATTTGAGAATTTGAATTCAATCCAATTCCATTAAAGTTGCATTCAAATGGAACTTAATTTTCACAAAATCAATTCATTGTTTTCATCATCTCATTGTCATTAGTAGTGCATAGCAACACAGAAACTAAGTGAGAGATTTATGAAATGACATTTTGAGCATGCAAGTTACCAAAGATCAAAATAATTAAAATTCATTTTAATTAACAAAAGAAAATTTTTCAAGTGCAAGGTTTGCATTGGTATATTGCCAATCATGAACTCATATGATGATGTTAATAACAATTATTACAAAGATATGCATCATAAAAATATAAAAACTCTTTTTTGAAACAATGTTAAAAAACCTTATTAAAGTAATAGTCATGTCTTAAAATCAATTGAATAAACCATTGGATTAAATTTTAGATTTCTATTATGTGTTTACACTAAGGCCCTTATCACACTAAAACCTAAAAGCCCACGATTATCAATATAGAAAATCTATGATTGAAAGAAAAACCATTTAAAGGTTCAAATTTACTTTACATAAGATTGAAGGGTCAAGGGACCATGGAAATGTAAATGGATAAAAAATCAACATTAAATGTATTATGGATAATGTTTTAAGGTTTAATGGGCTTGCTTGCCCATGGTTTCAAGTGGGTTTGCTAGCAAGCCTACTAAACCATAAGTTCACAAAACCATGATTGGGTAGATTTTGACGGTCAAAATTCATATTTTTTATAATCTTTCTTAGAAATGGGTTAGATCATGAGCCCAAAAAGCCATGATTGGTCTACAAATTGTTTTTCAAAATAATATAATAAAGTTTTTGAAGGTGGGTGGAAGGGTTTGTTAGCCCATAAAAAAGTTGTGATTGGTCAAATTTTTTTATATATATGTTTTCTTCAATTTGTAAAAACAAATTAAAAATAAAAGGTGTGCACAAAGTTCATTAGCCCATGGGCCTAAAAAACCATGTTTTCATTAGATTTTTTTACATGTTATATTTTATAATCCATGGTGATCGAAGAAAATGAAAAAAGCAAAGAAAGTGGAAAATGAAGGAAAGAGATGAAGAAAAAGAAAGGAGAAACCCTAAACTAGTAGTAAAAAAGTTACATAGAATATGTAGTTATAAATCAAAATTTACAATAAATTATTTGTGGCTCCATTATATATCTTAGTACTTTAATAAAGTGTGTTTTCACTTTACATTACACTTGACAACCCAGGCCCACACATAAGGTTTTTAGGGAGTTATGACCCTATGTACCCTGATACCCACAGTGGACCCTATAATTTACACCATTCTTCTAAAAAAGAAGGCATTTACTTGCAAGATTTTGCTTGATCAATATACACTGGACCAACTTCCTATTTCATGCCAAGGATGAGGAGAAGAAGATTGAAGAAGATTTCAAACAACTCCATATAACTCAGTTGTCAATCACATTAATTGGAGTCAATTGAGAACTCCATTAAAGAGACTTCCTCTACCCTATTGATCATCCTTTTCCATTAAGTGTTACAACTCTTCTCATGAGAGCTCAAAACACACACACAAAAAAAAAAAAAAAAAAAAAAAAAAAAAAAAAAAAAAAAAAAAAAAAAAAAAAAAAAAAAAAAAAAAAAAAAAAAAAAAAAAAAAAAAAAAAAAAAA
>Ga0116231_10000136_pt1 | contig 94140 bp, 73 predicted proteins | sample S1TSphgellanicum_2_FD_89695 | JGI IMG/M metagenome (GOLD analysis project Ga0116231, IMG submission 89695) | Host-associated microbial communities from peat moss isolated from Minnesota, USA - S1T2_Fd - Sphagnum magellanicum MG | ecosystem: Host-associated > Plants > Peat moss > Unclassified...
TAAATTTGGGTATGTGTGGGTGTGTGGATTGTGTTTTTTATAGTATTTATTTATTTTTTAGTGTTGTTTTTTTTTTGTTTTTTGTTTTGGGGGGGGGGGTGGGGGGGGTGCTAGAAAATGAAATTTTAAATTATTATTATTTCCAAGCATTGAGAAAGACACTGAGAAGTAGGGTGGGGGGAGCTAAAGGACTTCAGGAAAGATATCGGGCACATCAGGAAAAAAGTTCAAACCTTTGCCCATATCAAAAGAGTAACTATGGGCACTCAAGGTAATTCCTTCAGCGTTTAATTTTTGCAGAATTTTTTTGTCCCTAAAAGAAAAACTGAAATATTTTGCTGTAGATCCTTAGTTTTTAAAATTAAAAAATCACCCAAAAAAAGAGAGGGAAAGCTTGGGTTTTGAACATTTTTTGACTGCCCAAAAGTGTGTCAGCATGTTGTTGTTGTTGTTATTTGGGAAAAAAAAAACTTTGGACAAATTTCTAACAAATATTGTCAATAAATTGCTAAATCCACTTTTGAGATGCTTGCTGTTTACTCTTACTTCAGATGATTGAAAATTCCTTTATTAAATTAATCCAGATTACAGACACAAATCACATTGCAAATGAATATTCACAAATCTAGAAACCAAAAAAAATCTTAAATACTTGGTTTCTCTTCTGGAGATTTCTCAAATCTTCTTCTTCTTCTGGAGATTTCCTTCTTTTGTGTGGCAAGGACCCATTTGCCAAGCTGAGCACATCATCATCATGTGCACACATAGCTTTGGGCACAAGCTTTCTATTAAGTGTTTATTTTTATTCAATTTTGTGCACGTTGCTCAAGTGGTGATCATCCGGAAGAATATGTAGTCAAATTTGACAATAGTCAGAAATGTGAAAGTAGTTAAGCACCCTTTCATATTGTAGGCAATTGTGACAAAATTTTTGTAAATTCTTTTTTTTAATTCTTTTTTTGACAAACTTTTTTTTTCCCAAGAAAAGGTAATTTGTGGCAAAATATTATTTTAGAAAAATGGCGAAAACTCATCATCAAACAAAATTTCCATCCAGAACTAAAAGATGTTAATTGTCCAAGTTGATTTGCCATAATTTTTTATTACTTATTAACCCAAAAGAAATTACAAAGAACTCTATCTATAATTGTGCTTTTTGGCGAATTATCAAAACCAACACTATAATCATGATATGCTGTTGAGCACATCACACTACCATACTAAGCCTTTTTTTAACAGGCGAAATTTCGCCAAATTGAGAAATTCAAAACGAAAAAATAAAATAAAATAGATTTTGGAAGGTTTCCATCGCCAAAAGTGAGGAAAAAAAAGGGTAAAAATTCCTGTAGCTGGTTTTGAGTGTGTAACCATAAATAAATATCAAAGGTTGATTAAATTTTATAAATTTAATATCTGGTTTGTAGCCATATTTGGCTAAATTTTCCTACGGATTTTTTTTCTACATCTTCCTCTCTTTGATCATCATTTAGGCTAAATTAAAAATTCCGAAAAATAATGAGGACTAAATTTCTCTTTGTGCAGGTAGGTAGGTCTTCTGGAAGAATCCTTGAAGAACTCCAGGCATGATTGTCAGCGCCCTTTTCGATACCGCTTTCACACGACCACCGCCCATTGGCGATTATTATTGGTCCCACCCATCGCAACCCTTTTCCCACGCAGTTTTTCTCTTTTTGTCCAGCCCAGCAAGCAAGAACCACAAAAGTGGCCTTTTTCCGCCGTCAGTCAAATTACAAAAGTCGGATGCGGAGATTCACGGATGAATAAAATGACTTTTCTCGTTCGCAAAAATGATGACCATCCATCTCCTTATTCCTTATCCAGACATCAGTGATTTACTGACACGTGGGGAATATATGTCTGCAAACGTGCAGCAGGCAGGTCTACCTATCCGTGATGTACGCCTAGAAACTAGGAGTATAAAGCACGGTAGATTACGTACTGTTATCGAAACCGTATTGTACGAGTATCTCTAATCAGTAGCGGAGACGAGAACGAGAGACTTCCGCTCCAAGCGACTGTCTTTACCGTCGATTTCTCTCCCTTCTTTTCACTCCTGGCCGTTGATCGGGCTACAGTAACCCTGTTTCTTCTAGTATTTACTCTAGGTAGGGTTGAAGTAAATCCCAGATTCCCTTGGGGTTGAGTAAATTCCACGATCGCCTTTGGTTGAAGTAAATTCCAGATTCCATTTCGGTGGAAGTAAATTCCACCACCCCCTTTTATTTGAAGTAAATTCTAGATTCCCTTTCACCGACGGCCAATAAAAAAATCACACGTGTCAGAAAAAGGAGTTTAAACCTATTTTTCATTTCTTTGGATATTAGTCTTTTTCCCTTTTTTTTGACACATGTCACCATATGGCCAAGAAGGAAAGAACGAGATCGTAGGCTGTCCTTAAAACGAATCTGTGTCGTCTATTGTGTTTTTAGTAAAGATCTTGATCGTCCGTATGAAAAGATGACGGGGGTTCGGGGTAACGCTATGGGAAAGAAAGAAAGAGAGAAGGCGTTCTTTAAGCTTCGGGCACAAGTCAGCTCGAGAGCTGCTGCCCGCGGTCAGGTACCCACCCTTCTTCTTCTTCTTCATCCCTCTGCACCTCCTCCTTAAGAAGGGCGGAAGAAAAAAGCTTTGCGTCATTCTCGCGCAACAACAATTCTTTCTTTCTCGCTTGCAGATCGAGATCGGCCATTTTGTCTCCGATCCGATTCTTCCTTGCTTGCTTTGTTTCTGTTTTGGAATCGATTTTTTTGGTGGAATTTTGAGGTTTTTGGAGGCTTTTCTTTGGGGGGTCAGTGATGAGGAAGGATTTTCAGCTGCTCTGTGTTTTGTTGGATTTGCGGCATTTGGCATTGGTTTCAATGCTTGCTGTCTCTGTTTTGCGGCAGAGATAATCGGCGCTAGAAATCGAGTTTTGAATCAGATTTTTCTTATTCTTTTCTTTCTGTTTTTTTGGAGCTGTTTTGTTTGAGGAAAGGAAGGAATTGAGGACACTATTTTGGATTCTGTGTCCCTTGAGTTGTTGTAAACTATGTGTTTGTTTTCGTTAAGGTCGCGCTTAGTGCACCCTGGGTCTTTTTCTCGTACCGCTTCTTCTTGTTCTCAGCAGACTACAAAGTTGACGACAGCTCCGTCTTCTTCTTCTTCTGTTGCCGACAACAGAAAGAGAGAAGGAAGTGCATATGCATCATCAGCTTACAGTAGTATTAGTAGTGCAGCCTGGAAGCAGCAGAGGAGGAGACCGCAGCCTCGGCGCGGCCAAGTGAAGGCGGCCATCTTCGCCTCCTGTTTGCACACACTGGTGTTGATCTTTGATGGGGCTCGCTCTGCGGCAAAGCGTCACTTGCACTTCAGATGGAGCTGAAGCACACTCAATGGGAGGGAGGATGTGATTTGCACACATAGAATCGGAGCTTGATCTGTTTCAGATGCAGAGAAGGAACTGAGACATGGAAGAAGAAGAAGAAGAAGAATTTTAAAAAAAAGAACAAGAAGGATTTCAAGCTTCAAAGAGCTTGAAGAAGAAGCTGACGAAGCTCTGCCATTGTCAAAGAACATGGCACAATGAGAGAAGGTTTGATGAGCTTGGACCTGTTGCTTTGTTGTGTCCAGTAAGTCTTCAAGGATTTGTTGCTTGTTTGCTTTGATTCTTGCTCCACCATGCAATGTTGCAATCTGCATCTTTGTGTGCTTTGGATCTTGTCAAGCACTCTGCAATCTACATCAAAACTGCAATTTTTTTGTCTAAAATTTCTCTCCAGAAGAAGAAGAAGAAGAAAAGAAGAGTACTACCATAGCTTGTGAAGATCAGAGAGCACTGAAGAATATGTTGCAGAATGTACATTACAGCACACCATGCCACCATAGTTTGTGGAAAATCTTCCAGAGCACTCGATGGATATACATGTTGCAGAATGTGCAGAAATTAGAGCACATTCCAGAGGCCCAGTTTGTGATTTTGAGGGGGGAAAAAAAACAAAACTCTCTCTTTGGATCAATTTGTGAAGACCCTCCCTTGTTCTTCTTCTCAAATGGCTTGATGTTTGAATGAGATTGCACAGCTTGGAATCATTTTGTTTCTGCTATTTAGTGATGTTGATGAGCTTAGGTACCTTGCAAATTATAGAACTCATGATTTCATTCTTGCAAGCTCCCTTCAAGGAATTGTATTTTTGTTTTGTGTGATCTGTTGTGCAAACACTAGAGGAAAATTGCATTTCTGTGTTTTGTGATCCTTGCAAGCTCTTAAGGGATTTTGTAATTTCTGTTTGGTGATCTGCTTCTTCATCTTGCACATTGATTGACCACCAAGGTCATTTCAGCTCCAGAAATTTCAATTGGATTTTGTAATTTTATTTTTTCTCCCTGTTTTGTGTGATTCTGCTTCTTCATCTTGCACACCAAGGTTTATGAGATTATTGTTTTCCAGTTTGGGGATTTCAATGGAGTCCTGTAAATTGCTGTTTTTGTGATCTGCTGCTTCATCTTGCACATCAAGGTCAACAAGGGTAGTTTCAGTTTTGCTGGTTCAAAAAAAATGGCAGAGAATACTTCTCAATGTGATAAAAAAGCAGCTCATGCAGCTTATTGTGTAATAGCTCTGCACTTAATGCCAAGTTCAAATAAACCCATGAAATCCTCATGATAGAAACCGTGTCACATGGTTAAATAACTTGAATGCAAAAATGAATTTGGTATATAAGTGGCTTAGAGAGAAACCCTATAAACATGAAGACTTGAACAATGTAAAGGTAAAGACCATCTAAATGTCATAACCTCAGACTCAATTTCATGCTGTTTAATAGTAATTCCACCCATACTCCCTATTTGGGCTTGTAGGAGGATTTATCACATCCAGCATGGTGTAAAATTGCTTCTCAATCTCTTCCCATAAACATGAAAAATGAAATCTTAGAGGTGAGACATTATTTAGATTCAAGCATCTGGGCCAATGGTTAACAATGGTCAATCAAGAGTGATCAGTTTATTGCACAATTCCTTTTAGAAGCATTGGATCTTGTGTGAATTTAGGGTTACCAATGAAGATACCCATACCCACAAATCGAATCCCAATGTGTAGCCTAAAGAGGACTTCACCTAGCACTCACAAACTGGTTTGCAACACAACAGTCTTTTGGCTTAGGGTTTAGGGGGTTTTTTTTTTTGGGGCTGATATTAAAGTTATCCATAAAGTCACCTCTCTTTCACCCCCTATCCCTTCTTTCAGTGGTATCCACAAAGTAAGGAAATTTTATTAAGTCTCGGTATGAAATGCTGAAACTCAGCATTTAATGCACAAGGTTCGAGAGTTATTATACTAGCTGAACAGGAAGGAGCAGTGAAAATATATGTAGCAGCAGTGGAGGCGCTCAGGAACAAGGAAAGACAGGATGAAACACAGTTTACCACCAAAATTTTGTGGAAAAACTAATTTTGTGGAAAAACCCAATTATTTCATTTTGTAAAATTTTTATTCCCAGTCACGTGTTTGATGCCCTATTATGCTGAAACTGGCCCTTCTTGCCTCCTAATTGTGTGAATTTAAGAATAACTCTCTAATGTGCTGCTTGACTGAATGGTTACTTGCTATTGTGGGGAACATGGGAACAAAGAGTATGGTTATGAAATCACTCAACCTTCAAAAGTTTAACCGACCAACACGTGAGGTCATGCTTCTTCATAGTCTCTTATGTTTTGCATTCTAAGTCAAAAAGAATGTAGGCACGTGTTTTAGTGTATGCATGTGTTTTAGCAAATTGCAACTGAGTACATGCAAACACAAGTTGATTATGAGAATATTTGGGAAGAATACCTTACACCCCAACAAAAGGTGTACTCTGCATATTGTTCCTCAACAACTGAAATTCTGAAAAATTAAATTTGAAACTACATAACCTCATTTTTTAAACAAATAAATAAATAAATATTCAGCAAAGAAGTGCCAAACATTAGTAGTAGTAGCTTTGGTAGTTTAGTTGAAGAGGTAAGTCATACCTTTTGTCATCACATGAATTTGTTTGTGTGCACACATACAAATACCATGACTATTTGAGTAGTGTCATGCATACACACACACATATTCAAAAAGGCCTTGTAATTATTGGGTTTGTTGGGAATGGGTTTGGATTTAAAGATTAGAAAAGGCGGATCATCTGACTATGTGACCCAGCAACCCACCATTGCACCATGCAGGATGGAGATGGTGTGTGTACAAGAAACACTTTTTCATTGTAAATATTCTATTTTAGTGTTTTCTTTGGGCACTTCATAATACATCTTGCAATGGGTACTGGTTCATTATGACCCAAGATCATGCACATGAAGACAAATCTCTTAGCGTGTACAACCTTTTGAAAACAGTGATTTCTGATGAGACTATCATGGCAAAGTTTTTTCATGCACGAAACACTAAGAGAACAAGATGGACGACAATTTGTCGTTTGTTGAAGACTTTGCATAATCGTTTGTCCTGAACTTCAAACAATTGATTCGAAAGCAAAAAAAAACATCATGAAAGAACCTGGTACACAATTTAATTTATTGGCCTTGCCTACCAAGGCAAGGATATTGTGTTAAGATTCATTATGGAGTATAGTAGCTTAAGGGATTTTTGCCCCTAGGTAATAAATAATAGGTCTATTTCTATATGAGGATTTTTGAAAGATGATATTTTGGCTTGTGTTGAAACTTGAGATTAGTTATAGAGGTATAATATCTTCAAGGATTTTGATTTTGATTTTTTTTGATTTTTTGAAATTATATTTTTGCATGGTAAAACATTTTGAATTTCCATAATTGTTCTTTTTCATTAAGCTACTTTTTAAGGTAAATGGCAAGGCCACAATGTGACACACCCCTCGTTTATGGTTTACTTCATGGATGGTTGGAAGGCATTATAGTCCAAGGTTCTTATTTAATACCTTGAACCACGGGGAGAGAGGTATACTTAAATTTTCAAAGCCGTACTCATGGGTCTAGTTCAACTACCGAATTTAGAAAAGAATTGCTAGTTGTCTAGGTTTGACTTCATGCATTCATCAAACTATCTTGTCCATGAAGTTACTAATTTTGGATGTAGGGATTAAGTTGAATGTATTTTAAGACTACTTTGTGCCATGCCATTAGGTGCAAGCTCATCCAAGCTCACAACTTTGGAATGCCCTTTTTTGATAGAAGGTGGAAACTGGAAACTCAGTCAACAATTGCATTATCTAATTAGAAGCTCATATCACTAATGGTACAAATTACCCAACAATTGAGTCCCCAAAGAATCAAGATGGCCATAAAGCCAAGTGTTTGGTTGTGGCCAATAAGGTGTCATTCACAAAGGGCGCTTCTAGGACCTGATATACCTTCACCTTCATGAAATTATCAACCAAGTAAGTTACATTTTTTGAAGTTTGGTTTTAAGAGAAGTTTTTGGAGAGCCTTTGGGGCTCCGAAGTAGAGAAACTTCAACAAAATCTACTTTCCTAAAGCTAAAAACTTCCACAACCATCATCTCTTCTCTTGCCCTTGAAATTTGGTTCCAATTGAGACCTTAGCATATTCCTCAACAACTTGCCTACATGTACCCCCCCTCCCCCAAAAAAAAACAAGACAAAAGTTCAAAAGTTCCTTATGTTTGCAAAAGAATGTGTTGGTAGTACAAAGGTAAAAATTGTCTTAATACATTTTGGGAGGTTTGTGAGTAGATTCCAAAATTTCATTGAGGACAATGTGAGCTTTGTTAACCAAGGGTTGTAGTGTTGGTTTTGAAAACATTCACAAATATAGATGGGTATGTGAATAGGCTTGTGAAAAAAGGGGGTGAAAAAAAAAACCCTTTTTTGGCCAATGAATGTGAGCCTTGAATTATTTCAAGGAGTTCTCTTGGAGTAAAGGGGCACTTAAATGTTGTAATAGTCTCATAGGCTTGTGCCTAGGTGTGAAGAAAAAAAATTTGTGACCAATGAGATTGTCCAAATCAATGCTTTGAATTGTTTTTAAAAGTTGCCTTAAGGAACTAGTCTTTTTGCATATGTCCCATGCAAAAGAGCTGATGTAAATTGCATGGAACTTTTATCAAGAATTTGAAGCTTTTGACACATCCTTCTCTACTTGTTTTGGGGGATGCACAAACCCTAACATTTCTACATACATTTCAACGTTCCAACCTCCTCATACTAACAAAACAAGGATTCTTGTTCATTTACTTGTGCTTGTTGTGTTTTCCTTTTCAATTCAAACACTTTGTGGGACTACCTATCAAACACTCAACATAAGTGACAACATCCACCCCTTTGGGAGATTATTAAACACCTAACATTGGTGACATACACCACTATGGGGATGTTTTGAGCCATGAACATCCATGGCAGGTCACACAATAATAACACACAACAAAGGGGAGGCTAATTGGCCAAGTCAGCATTAGAAAACCCCAACAAACAAACAAACAAACAAAAACACAAACACACACACCTTAGGTTTCAACATTCTTGGGAGTAGAGTTGGACGAGATTCCACTCATTTCAACCTTCAAAGTCCAGGCATGTTTGACACTAACTAGTCCAAATTTGAGAAAGACCACCCCCCAAATGTCATATGACACTAAAATAGTACATAATAATACAACAAAAGCTTGTTTGTATTCTTCTTCTAGAATAAGTAAGTACCTCTCTCTTCCATTTCAAGCGCCCCTTTGCCAAGTTGAGCCATTTACCATGAGCTAAGTATTAGCTATTTCACATAGGTAGGTAGGTAGGTAGATAGGTAGATTGGTAGCACCTAGGCCCACTCTTGACCTAATCTTCACATTTTCTTCATCCATCTGCATGATGATTATCATCATCTATGGACATGTATCATACACACACTAAATTCATCCACAAAAGTTTGGTAGTAATTCCCTGGATGATAAAATGAGGACAGGATGTCCAGGATGTCTTCATTTTATCATCCAGCTGGCATGTCCTCATCTTATCATCCAGAGATCCTACCATTTCCGGCACGTGGGCAAGAGGGTTCTATTTACCGACCCTCCTCGCCTCGTACCTAGTACCTAGTACGTACCACCTCAATCTGCCAGATGTCGATCTCTCCTGTTGCCAGGCGTTGGGCATCTATTTTCCTGTCGGAGGGTACATCACGCAAAGTCCAGCTCAGAACTGAAAGGGACGGTTTGACCCACGTCAATCTCTTTATTTTCTTTTGCATTCAGCCCGGGGGGGCCGGCATGCCTAAATGACGGATTCAAGCAAAAGAGAACAGAACAGTAAAAGAAGGATCTAAGGTAGGTAAGTAGGTAGGTCGGTAATTTAAAATTATTATTTTTAGCTTACCCTGTCGGTAAAAATATCTTGTCGGTAAGTACGTGCATTGCATTAATTTCCAAAACTGCTTTTTTTTTCTTTTTTAACTTCTCTGTTGTAAATTTGTTACCTCCAGTTATTTAAATTAATTTATTTTGTTTTATTATTTTAGTTTATTTTCCAATTTTATGACATCAAATATTTTTTCCTAATTTTTCAGAATTTTTTTGCAATTTTGTGGACGAGGTTTTTTTGGTATGAATTTTCGTTATTTTGCCAAATAAAAAAAGTCCTTGGACCGCAACTAGGTGATATATATATATAATTGAAAAAATAATTATATCTATATATATATATATTTCAATTTTATGATATTGCATCATTGATTAGCATCCCAAAAGGGATTTACAATTAAATGGCTATGGGTTTTTAGAACCTGTCTAAATAATTTTTAAAGTAGTTTTTAAAAATGCTATCAAATTAAAATCAGAGTCCAAATACATTGAAAAAATTTCAATTTGTTTTTTGACATCTGGTGATTTTTCAGGGAATTTTTTTTAAAAAACAAATATAATATTCCCTTTTATATTTTATTCTTGATGTTTGGGCAAATTTTTGCAACCAAGGTTAATTGACCACTACATTGGGACCATGGTAAAAACCCCAAAACCCATTTAAATTGCTTATAAATATTTTTTAAAATGTCATCTCCATAGACTAAATCAGGGTCCCTGAGTCCAAATCTATAATTTTTGGGGCCTAATATGGCCATTTAAATGGGTTTTGGGGTTGTTACTTTGATCCCAATGTGGTGGTCAATTCGCCCCGGACAAATTTTGCAACCCAAAAAAAAACGGTGCCGACAACATTAAGAAAGGATTTTTTGAAAAAAAAAAAACCTAGATTCCTCAATTTTTGAATTTAAAAAAAATCAAATTTCTAGCATGGGTTTTTTTTAAGCAAGTAACCATAATAAGAAAGATTTTTAAAAACATCACGAAAACTAAAAACACACTGATTTCAAAAGAATTCCAAAAGTTTCCCCAGCGTAAATAACACTGAGTTACTTACCTCAAGGGGAGAAATCGGAGCCGTTGGAAACGAGCTTAGGAAGATCGAAACTCGTCGGTATGGAAAGAAGCCGGTATTGATATGGGAAAGAAGGGCAGTGATAAAGAAATTATCTCCGGGTGACCGTAATGCCCGTCATCACGGTCAGTTCAAACTCTCCGCTGTCATATAATCCCCTGTAGCTCTGTGCATTTCAGTCCCAACAATCATCGCTTCTCCTCCTCCTCGTCCTTCTTGTTGCACCGAGTTCGCGGATCGCGGTCGCTTTGGTCGACGCATTTTTAGCATCTTGTCTTTGATCGAGGGTGGAGTCTTGCTTGCTTGCTTGCTTGCTTGCTTGTTTGTGTTACGGAACTGTTTTTTTGGTGTGGAATTTGGCCAAAAATTGGAGTTGTTTGGAGCTTTTATGTCCGCGAAGAAGAAGAATTCGCATGAAGAACCCTTTCTTGTTTGGAGCCTCGGCACTGGACTTTTGTATTCCGTATTCGCCTTTCGTTTCAACACTTGTTCTTTTTCGTCTGTTGTTTTCCGTAACACTGGACGCAGTGGAAGCTTGTGGGAAGAGATCGTGGTTCTTGTTTGATCATCAAAGCTTTTTGGAGCTTTTCTTTCTTTCTTTCTTTTTTTCTGGAGAAAGGGATTTTCAGAGTGCTCTGTTTTGGATTCCATGTCTTCTTGACCTTCCCGTGCGGTTTTGCGTGTGTAAGTATGTTCCCTGTGAGTGCTTAAGGTACTTGTGTCTTTGGTAGATAAACATTGGGACGATTTCTTCGTCTATTGTTGTTTCCGAAAACGGGGTTTGGAGCATAGTGTAGAAGTGTTTTTTTTCTCTTTGGTCGTCAAGGTCGTGTTTTGTGTGCACTCCCGCCTTTCTGTACTTGCTCATCGTTCTCAGAAAAACAAGTAGAGATAGTTCGGTTGTCGTTGTTCTTCTTCTTGCTACTGTTATCAGAAAGACAGACAGAAGCGCAATGGCATCGGTCGCATATGCGTCAGCAGCTTACAGTGCTACAGGAGGGAAGCAGAGGAGGTCCGCTTTGTCCAAGCGCGGCCAGCTGAAGGTGGCGATGAAGCAGAGAAGACCTTTGCCTAAGCGCGGTCAGGTGAAGGCAGCTATCTTCGCCTCGTGGTTGAAAACGCTGGGCCGCGTCCTGCGGCTTGAAGTGTCTTGCGTTCCGAATGGAGCTTCCGGTGGCGCCTGCTGCGGTTTCGGGCCTCTTGCGTTCCAGAAGGAGCTTCCGGTAGAGGAGGAGCTGAAATCACAGATGGAAGAGTGCGAATTGCTACTGTTGAGGTAGATGTAAAGATTTCTATACAACATTCCCACAGCTTCATCTGCTTTGGATACAGAAATCTGATACGGAAGATGAAGAAGAAGATAATAGATTTCAAGCCTTCCAAGAATTGCAAGACTGGGATGCTGAACTGGACAATTTATTCAGTTTCCTCATTCCCATCCTGCAAAAGCTTTCTGAATACTTAGGAACAAGATCGCTCATGATTTCTCACTTTTCTTTAGAGAGGAGCAAGAAAAAGGTCAGAAGATCTAGCCAGAGATGGCAGCCGAGAGCAGGCTTCAGCCTTGCTGAGACCGTAACCATCAAAAAAAGAAGCAACTTGCCATAGCTTCTTCAAAGTTCTCAGTTCTCTGAGAGAAATCAGCCCTGTTTCTTGGAAGCAAATCTTTGAGGATGTTCTGCAAACATGTTTCTCAGAAGCAAATCATGGAGGACCTTCTGTGAATGCAGACAGGAAAAAAATCTGCCAATTTCTCACTGGGCTTTCTGGCAAGCAAGGAATGCTTGCTTGCAGGAGCAGCTCTGAAGCTTAGCTCAGAATCCAAATGTGAGTGATTCAGAGCACACCCAACACTCTCCGTGACTGAGAATTCACAGCATATTCTCAACAACTGAATGATGTTTTGGAAAGATTATTGTCACCGAGCAATAAATTGTCTGCTACTGGAGACATTGTTCCTTTTTTTTCTTCCAAACCCTAAAAGGAAAAACAAAAAAACCTTATCTGACCTGACAAAAGGAGTAATGAGAAACAGATCACTAGAAGATGCTCATCTCAACAAGTGGAGGAAGTATCTACAGCTCATCCTTGATGTGTTGATCTGGTTCAATCTCTTGATCTGCTTCATTTACCAAATCCAGATCAAGTCCGTCTTCAAAGTTCACTTCAGGAATCTCAGGTGCTGTGAAAGGAATACCAGCGTTCTTCTTGATGTACTTGAGAAAGGCTGTTGCAGTCCTCTCTGTGTCAACTGCCAACTGCACCCTCTCAAAAATCTTCGGGCCATTAGCAAATGTTATGATCCATGATGACATTTACAGCTTGCAAGTAATAAAATCATTCTGAGTTTCTTGAAAAATCTTTCACTGATTTGCAAATGGTATGATCCAAGAATTCAAATAATGTAAAGGTGAAGACAGCATTACGGCTTTGCAAAAGTAATACACAGTATCTGAGTTTCTCATTTCAGCCAGTGCTAGTTCTGCTGCTAACATGAACAGTCTCTCCTTGGGTTTGAAAGAAACAGATATGGCTGATAACAGAGCTGCTTACAGGTTTCTTGTTCTTTTCGCCAGCAGGGAAGAAAAGTATGGTCGGGAATCCCTCAATCTGCAAAATGGGCACAACCCAAAATCTTATATTTTCAGAGCAGACCAACTTAGAGAGAACAGGAAACCCTAAATCTGCAAATGGGGCACAACCCATGTCTTACACTTTCAGAACAGACAAAACTTGGAGTGCAATGTTTAGATAAACTCCACTTTAGTGTGACAGGTTAGATCAAGAATGTGAAGGATGATGGGAAAGTTGAAAAAAGTAACTGACCTCCACCAGGGAATGCTCATTCTTAGTGCCATCCATTTTTGCAATTACTATTGAAGGAATATCTTGCAACACTTCTGCCAAATGATTATATTCAGGCTCCAGATCTCTGCAATGGCCACACCATGTTGCATATACCTGCAACACATCAGACCAATGACTAGAGTTACATGGTACCTGGTCAATCCATAGAACATTTATACTGTGTGTAGCAGTATATGGGGTAGTAAGCAGCACAACATCATATTCTCAGCCATACGCAAGATGTAAAAAGACCAGAAAGTGTAAATGTTTGCTGGAAGGCCTCTGTGAATCCAAAAATTTTGAGTAATAATGGCTACCTTGACATAGGGATCCCACCAAAAGTAATCTTCAACCATCACAGGTGCTAGAAGCAAGCCTACTAATTCCAAGCTGTTCTACAATGTAAGTCACCAGTCTTCAGTCCATTCTTCATATTTCTATTTGAGGGTTTAGGTCACCCAAATACCAAGCAATGCCCAGTCTAGCCACTCTACCTCAAGCAGGTTTGTTGGTGAACTTTGCATCAACTACTAGGAGCTGCAGTTGCTAAGGCCTCTGACAAGCTTGACCAGCCCAGTTGCGGCAGGGTCAATAAAAAGTGAATGTTTTGACGTGAGAGTTTGACAAACCAAACAAAACCTTACCTCAAGAAGAACATCTTTGGTTTCATCAAGCACAATGTCATGAAAGGTCTCACCCACTACAATCTTGACATTGCCATCATTCTGCACATATAGGATGCAAAGTTATTGGAGTAGTGTCAGCCACATATGAGAATATATATTTTGGCAAAACATGTGAGCAAATGATGTATCTAAACTAAGTAGCAAGTCCTTTACAGATAGAATAGAGTCAAGAATGGCATGGAATCAGAGAAAAAGGGCAGAATGATCGACCTTCTCAGGAATTGATTCAGATTTTAGATAGGGAAGAAGTTCACCAGCCAAAAACTTCTCTCCAAATACCTGAGAACCCAAAAACCAGACCACAGTAGGCACCACTGCAGGCATCACTTACTGTTCTTAGAGGCACATATAGGCACTACAATAGGTATTGAAGGCCATATGGCACCTATTCTTGGTCTTAGATTCACCCCCTATAGTACAGTGAATGATGAAAGGGCCCTGATGGGTAATTGGGAGCTGCAATAGTTTGTGGCCGCTAACCTTGATAGAATCAACACTATAATCACCAGAATACAGGAACTTCCGACCATTCCCAACAGAAAGTCCCATCAGCTGCAATGCCACACAAAGGATGATTAAATCCTACTATCAGGCAAAGTCCACAACAAGTACGCATTGGTTCTGGCTGGTTTCTGTAACCTGTCAATTTAGGAACTTAGTTTCAATAGCCTGCAGGAGGCCACAATTTGATGTAGAAAGGACAACTAACTGGTACAAGAAGAAAGATTACCTTTGTCTCATCACTGTTGATACCAAAGAAGTCAAGCACAGGAGTAGCATCTTCCTTCTCCGCAAGATCCACGAGCACAAAGATAATCTGCCCATTCAGTGGAGTTGGCCTGAGTTGCTTTCAGACTCATGAGAAAACTACACAACATAGTCTCTCATAGAGGCATTAAGCCCTACTTCTCATGCCAGAGCCTAGTTGGTTCAGTGATGGGTTATACTTGAATTGTTTGGTTCTGTCCTCCAAATGTGAGACTCAAAGAACTGTCTCAGGTTTCCAATAAACCTAGTACGTATATGGATCAACACAGGAGATTTCTGTTGCATATTGCTAACATATTTCATCACCACATGACCCATGGCACAATGTATTGATACAAGAATGATGTAAGGACATCACCCTTGGGACTGACTGAGCAGACCCGTACATTTTGAACTGAACTGGCAAACAAAGTGACTGCCATACCACATCTTGCACTTCCCTACCTTCCTCTTGAAAGACTTGGCAGCTTCTTCAAAGTTGCCATGTATCTTTTCAAATTCTTCAGGTAGAGCAAAAAGAAAGATCTGCCATGACATGAAAAAATGCTTAGGAAACAAAAGGACACATTGGTCTCACAAACTTCAGATACTGAAGATAGTACAATTCTAATATATACTGAGGACAAGCTGAAGAAAGATTCAAAAACTTTGAACCAAAAATAGCATCAGCCTGCACAAGATGCATGGCAGAGTATCATAGTTCTTACTTGTTTATAGGCATCATCCTCAAAAATAGCTGATGCTGTTTCACGATTGAATGTAAACACAAGGGGCAACTTATTTGCAGACAAGAACTCAGATATTTCATTCCTTTCAAAAACCCCATCTACAAATGCAAACAACTGGATTTCAGCATGATGCTGTTAGAACTATATAATGTCAACAGACCAAAGTTACACTTACAAACAAACAATCTTGGTCATTTGCATATTTATTAAAGACCATAAAGCATGTGATTCATGAGATCAGAAGAAGGAGATCATACCAAATGTTGAACGCTTCTCATTCTGCTTCTTCAACAACACTAAGGCAGGGGCCTTGTTCAGGCCAAAGATTTTGGCAATGTCAGCATCACCTGTCACATAGAACCAAATACCATCCTCTTGTCTTGCTGCTGCGGTTAACTCCTCTGCATCCTTACCCTGATCCACAGGGGCAATATTGGAGCACAGGACAGTGAACAATTATTCCTAAATGTAACATCTTGAACAACTTGAGAGAAACATATGACAAGCAAGGACCCTTGACCATGATAGCAGATTTGCTTCCAGAGAACATATGGCAGAATAAAAGTGGGTTAACCTTGGCAGAATTGGAGGGAGAATCTCCATGGTATGAGAGACATGATGTATAAATTGGAGTGTATTTCAGGATGGCACAGATCTATATACTTGGTTTAAAAAGCAAATGTTCTTCAAGACACAAGCTTTTCACAATTATCCATGCATTTACCCCGAAAAAAAAAGATGACAACAAAAAGACAGATGTCTTCTCTTGCATCATAAATGAGTATAAAGCAGCAGTTTTCCTTGCACTAGGATCAGAAACAATTTCCAAGAATAAGACACAATTTGAAGGTCCATGATTTTAAGTGTTCAGTTCAGCATCATCTAAGCTTGAGAGCCTGCTTTAATCCATTTCACAATGCCAACTCCACAGACTGCCATCTATTTGAATTTTTTTCCTTCAAGGGTTGTATGTTTCACTGGGGGGCAGAAAAAAAATGTACCTCAAAGTCTTGCAGGAAGGCAACAGCAACAGGAGTATCTTGTTCCAACAATTCTTGTGCATCAGTTGATGATTTGATGAAATCAATTGCAGGTCCAGTTTTCTTCTTCACCCACATGACAATGCCATCACTGAAACCACCACAGAAAAAAGCCAATTACATTCAGATTTCCACCAAGCTGCACCTTGATGATGCTCACAATACTTCCAAAAAGACTAAGGACTGCACTGTGATGCTCACATTAATGAATCCAGCAAAACCAAGGAAACAAACATTAGACAAGCTAGTGAAATATTTCTATGATCACTGGAATGATGATGATGATGACGTAATGACTTGATGGTCAGGACACAGTTCCAAAGTAGTGAACAAAGTATTGGACATCCGAATTCATTCCTTTCTTTTTTAAGGCATTTCAACATCTACTTGTCAAGAAACAGCAGTAGGAAACAGCATTGGAAAAAGTGCTTCCACCACGGCAACAAGCAGCAAGTGAAGAAGCACCAGAAGGAAGCGATGCTCAGTTCCCATCCTCAGTCTGAAGAAAACCTCTTCAAACGAGCTCCTCAGAGGCGGCGTTTATTTTCTTACCTTTCTCGCTCGCCCGTGTAAGGCTTGGGAATGCCATCGATGAAAAACAGAATAGTAGGATAGCTCTGGACTCCAAACTTCTGCGCAAGCTCTGCGTGTATCGTGGCATCGACCTTAGCAAGAGGCACATCTCCTTTGAGAATCGAGGCCGCCGACGCCCACTCGGGAGCCAACGACATACAATGCCCGCACCAGGGAGCATAAAACTCCACCAAAACGTACGGATTCGTGGTCACGAACTCCGTGAAGTTCGCATCTCCAAGCACGAAGACATCCTTATCATCGACGAAGACGCTTTCCGAAAAACCACCGCCGTGGTCTCCGCTGCTACTACTGCCGATGCCGTCGATTTCATCAGAGACACATTCTCGGATCACAAAAAAATTTGTTGACAAGAAGAACACAACAAGAAACACAGGAAAGGAAGAAGACAAGCGTCTGAGAAACGACGCCATGACTCCACGATGCAGCAGCAGCAACAACAGCAGCTCTCTCTCTCTTCCTCTAGTGCGCACAAGAGCAAAGAGCAACAGGTGCAGCAGAAGACGCACAGAATTTGTGAATTTTCAACGCTGCAAAGAACAAGTGGGCGCTGCCCGGGGGGGTCGGGGGTGAAGGGAAATAACATGGAAATAACAATATTTTTTAATCCCTTAAGTTTTGGGTTGAGTCTTCGACCACAAGAGTCCAGTCTCTTCTTTTTTTTCTTTTTTCTTTTTTCTGGCGAAAGCTCTCGCCATTTTGCCAAAACTATTTTTAAAAGGAATATTCTGTCACAAATTCTCCTTTTTGTGAAAAAAAAAAATTTACCAATAAAGAATTTCTTTTTTCTAAATCACAAAAATTCAATACAACTGTTTTAAACATGAAAGGGTGCTTTTAAAGGTTTTTCTATTTTTTTCAAAAATTTGAATATTTCCAAATTTAGCTAAATATTTTTATGGATGATCAGCACTTTATCAACATCACAAAATTGAAAAAAAAAAAAAAAACACAATTTTAAAATAGAAATAACATGTTTTCATAGTGTTGTCTTTCACCACTAGAGTCAAGGTTTTTTTTTTCCCCCAATTTTTTTGATATTAAAAATTTTATGATTTTTTCTACAAAATAGAAAAAATAGTTTGTCAAATTTACAGTTGGGGAGAAATAAAATAAAAATCCAATTTTCTCATAATATCTTTGATGAAAAAACGAAAAATTTTGTCTGATAACCAGGCCACATTACACTGTGATTTTCTTGGACAAATTTTGTCACTTTTTGGTTTTAAAAATTGGGATTTTTTTTGGTTTTTTTTAGTGTAAATGCAACTAATTTTTAATTTTTGAGGGAAAAACTCATCATATTTTCGATATCAAGAAATTGAAAATAAAAAGCTTGAAACTTCGTAAAGTCTTAGTCACTCTTTTTCTTCGAAAATTTAAGAAATTTCACCATCTGGAGACATTTTGCCAATAAACAAAAAAGAATGAACTATTATCGAGTACCCATTATTTATTTGTGTTTCACACAATTTTGACCTCAAAATGTTTTTAAAGGAATATTCATTTGAAAATATATTCCTTGCTTCTTTAGAAAAAATTTATCATATTTCTTAGAAAAAAAAAAATTGGGTAGAAAATTTGACAACATTTTGATACATTTTTTAATTTTAAGGGTAAATTTTTTTGTTAGCTTTATGCAATTTAATTTTTTGACATTTTGACATTTCACCAATTAATGCTAGGTTTTATGTAGGATGGGTATTTTGGTGATCATCATTGTGATAATTTCAGAGTCATTTCAGATTATAATTCGTCATAGATTAAATTTTATTCTCAATAAATAATAAAATCTGTTTGAAAATAAATCACCTTTTTGTAGAACATAATTATAAAGAAACATGAATTGATCATTTCTTACATTTCGAATTATAATTTGTCATAGGTCAAATTCCATTTCATAATGGGGTTTTTTTTATTTAATTTTAAAAATAATCTTTCACCCTTTCAATGTTTTTGTTTGTTTGTATCTTGTTGGTTGTCTTACACTTTTTTAATGTTTTTTTTCTTTTGTCTTTCACCCTTTCAATGTTTTTGTTTGTTTGTCTTAACACTTTTTTAATCTTTTTTTTTTCTTTTGTTTGTTTGTATCTCATTGTGAACTTTTTTAACGAATTGAATTTTTGTTGACATTTTATCTAACAAATCAAAAATATAAAAAATATATATTAATGAAACAAAATGACACATATCAAAACTTACAAAAATTTATTTTTCAAAAATACAAAATTGATTATAACATAATTATTATGTTCGCACCAAATAATTTAATCATTTGTCATTGGTAATGCAAAGCAACACAAAGCCCAAATTTTAAAAGAAAATAGTTGTGAGATATGTGGACTATTTATACCCTACTTCCACAATTAATAAACCTCCTTTGTAAAATGAACATGACATGCCATGTACATGTGAAGGTGCCAATACTTATCCTTGATGTTAATATAAATCTTTTATCAAGTTCTCCAAGAAAGGAGTTCATTCCTATTCAATGCCCCATCAGTGGGTAAGAAGTAAAACTAACACTGGGCCTAGAGGGTGAGTTTAGGGTTAGCTTTTAGATGAGATTGTTCTGGCCAAACTTTTTGCTAACCCAATTTGCCCAACACTTCTAACCATATGTTCATTGACAAGCAAACCAAATCTCACAACTCTGGATTTGAACTATTAAGTAAATATCATACACTTGCCTGGAGACCTTCGGGATCTTGAGGAGTGGATCTATCTAAACCTCAGACGACATTGGTTGCTTGAAGAATTCCAACAACACAATTGGGGATGTACAAAGGTGAGATTGGTTGCTTGAAGAATTCCAACACAATCAGGGATCTACAAAGGTGAGACGATGTTGGTTGCTTGAAGAATTCCAACACAATCAGGGATCTACAAAGGTGAGACGATGTTGGTTGCTTGAAGAATTCCAACATAATCAGGGATCTACAAAGGTGAGAAGATGTTGGTTGCTTGAAGAATTCCAACACAATCAGGGATCTACAAAGGTGAGACGATGTTGGTTGCTTGAAGAATTCCAACACAATCAGGGATCTCCAAAGGTGAGACGATGTTGGTTGCTTGAAGAATTCCAACACAACCAGGGATCTACAAAGGTGGGACGGGCTTCAAATACAAATAACCATGGCTTCAAATACCTCACTATAAAAAACATGGGGCACCTATTTGACGGTTCTATTTACCACATACTGTTGAGTGCTTGTGTGCTCAACAGGAGCTCCCTCTTGTTGAGGATGTAGCTACGGGGATTCTGGTGGTCACCATGACAGAACAAAATGATCAGTTAGACGGAATTGTCGCTGCATGCAAGACAGAAAAAAATTGTCGGCTGAAGAGAATGTGAGTGGTTATCAAGGATCACTGGATATTGCCTTTCAAAATATGGAAAAGACAGCCATTTGAAAACTTGGCCTGTAATTTGCAACCTGATGAACAAAATCATGCATTTCTCACTGCATTTTGCCTGGAAAAGCTCCAAAGCATGACTTCATCTAGCTTTCTCTAAACTGACATTTGCAGATTTACCATAGCATTACACAGCGATTTTGTTATCAATGTCAACCAATGCATGGAATGGTAATTGTTCTGCACAATGGCTCACTACTTGCACCTGGACAGAAATGGCTACCTTGAGAAGAGAGCAAACAAGAGAAAAGGATGAAACAGAGAATCTCATCTTGTGCTCAGCGCTTAGCACAGCAGAGCTTTCAAGAGTTCAAAGCCTGAACAGAAGAACAAAGAAATAGAGAAGCCATTGACCTAGTAACTTGAGATTAAAAAAGAGACAGTCCGCATATGAACCTGAAGTTCCACATCACTACAAATAGTCTGGTCTCCCATCCATCAAATTGCAATACCTTCATACAACTCCTGAAGGAAGCCGCACCACATTCTGCCCATCCACTACACTGCTTGCAGAACCAAACACGACACAGAGCCCAAAAACAAGTCAGGTGGATAAACTCATGAGATCATGCACTAAGTCAATCAACTCTTCAAAATAGATACAAGGCATTTGTTGCACAGTTTGCATTTATGGGAAGGATTGATAAGACAGAAACTAGTAAAGGAATAGCAAGAGTACCTCTTTACATAGTAGTAGCAGAAATCGGCTAAGATAAATGTTTGCACAATTTCAGAGATAAGCACCATTATAGGCCAGAGTCCAAAGCGGAGTGCACTGAGCAGGGTGCTGTTGTTGTCCAACACCTACAGAAATTGACACAGCAAGCTTAACATTAGATCATGCTTACTCTTAAGAAGCTATATCCTGATGCAGATGGTGCAATTTTCTTAACATAACGCATCCTTAAAAGCAGAAATTCTATAGGGTACTTTCCCTCCAACAAGATCCTTCACAGGATGTACACCTTGATGCACATAAGCAACAAAAATGTCATTACTGTTGACTCATTTTTAACAGGTGCCCTTCTTGCTTGATATAATTCTAACCAGGCACAGCAATAGTTATAGCTGTCCTTGCAAGAAGGGTGTAAAATCCAAAAATGCAGTCAGAGGAACAGATTCATGAAAAGGCACAACCAGTACCAGCCTGCCAGTTTCATTGCTTCTATTTCTCAACTACAAACAGAGGAGAACCATTTATTGACACAGACACAGACAGCACTACTCTGGTTACATTTTACTAACCTGGAGCACCCAGTGGGCACAGCTTAGAAACCGTGCAACTCCTAGGGCAAAAACGTAATGAGCTGTGAATGGCTCAACTACCTGCAGTCCAATAGAAATGATGTCAGACTTTACTAGCTGTATTTTAAATTCCTTAACATGACAGTGGGAAGGACTTCCCATAGCTAATGCTTCCTGCACAAGAACATTCCCATGCATAAGGTGGAGCAAATAAAAACACTAGCATCAGTTGCAACCACAATAGACACTCAAACTTCACCTTGAATTCCAGAAAATCGAAGATTCCAACAGTTTCATGTGAACATCTGTTAACCTACAATTCCACAATTTACCCTAACAGCCTCACCAAAGATGACAAAGGCTCAAGAGTGTGCACACACCCTGCTGTTCTGCATGACACGGAGCTGCGGTAAGACAGAAACTGCCTCCAGATATACACAGAAGGCCCACAAAATGCGGTTCACAAGATGATGGGAGGTGGTTGGATGAATCAGAACTGCCAGAGCTGCGCATGGAACAAGCTGCACCCCACCCCCAAATCCATTCTCAACACACCAATAGAATAGAACCCCACAAAAGAGCTAGTGGCAATGCTTCTGCCACCATCTTCATAGAGAAAATTGATTGTGAGAAGAAGGCACAGATACCGAACTGATACAGATATCAAGGTATATTGTGAAACACACTGCTTGAACACTTGCATGTCTGTCCTGCTACAAAACATTCTTCACTGTCAATGCTTCTATCACCATCTTCACAGAGACAAAATGCATTGTGAGGAGTGAATGAAACTTGTGAAAAAACTGTTTCAGGACACCAAATGTCTGTCCAGCTACAACAGATTCCAGTGGCAATGACTCTCTCACCATCTTCGCAGAGACAAATCAATTGTGAAAAGAAGGCACAGATACCCAACTGACGTGGAAATCATACTAGATTGTGAAACAGACTGCTTGAAAACTTGCATGACTGTCCTGCTACAAAACATTATCCACTGTTGACGCTTCAAACACCATCTTCACAGAGACAAAAATGGGTTGTGAGAAGGAGTGAAATGAAGGCTTACCACATAATATATTGGGAGGTTATCTAGATCTTCAACAAGAGTGGACTTGAGCTTGAAGCGCATAGTGTAGATTACCCACAGTGTCGTGATAAGTGTTGCTGAGTCAAGAACAGTATGGATGTCCTTCTCCATTACCAAGCTGCAGTATAAGCGTACTGCCAGAAAGATTGCCGTGAGCTCCTGTGATTTCAATGACAAACCTGCCAAGCAAGCAAGCAAAGCATGACATAAGAAAGGATTCATTAAAGCAGCAACAAAGTCAGTCAGACTGTAGAATTCTTGTCTTTGGATCCATCCAATTGCAAAGAATTCTTTGCTGCTGGATGAGAGAGAGAAACACTACTGCATTTGAGACAAGACTTTTGCATTCAGGATTGCATGCTGCATGACTTTTCCCTCATGTAGCAGTGGAGACTAGCTGCTGCTGCATTCAGGATTTCATTCCAAGAAGAGCAAATCGGGCAGAAGTCTTAGGGTTTTAGTGAAGAAGAAGAAGAATGATGTCGATGAGAGGAGGAAAAAAGCAAAACAAAAACACGAGAATACCTACCAGCACAAGTGCGTTCCTTCATGAGCTTGTAGATGAGGACGGCAATGCCGATAGCATGGATAGCCTCCGCAGCCACAAACAAGTTGTCATGATCTCGCACCACGAATCTCAGGAACACCAGCAGCACAATTCCTAGAACCACTCCGAGGAATGCCTTTACTTTGGGAGGCTGTTTCTTCACCCACCATACCATTCCTTGGACAGGATTCCGAGCTTTCCTCCCCGCTCCCATGGCGGGCGAAGAAAAATTCCCGAACATCCCTACTACTATCGAACCCTAGCAAATCCGAGCAGAAGGACACAGATACAACCTTTGCTTCACCACGAAAAGCCTTGTAAGTAGAGGAAGAGAGGAGGAGCTTCTTTCCTCTTCTTGGCTACCACTAAGTTCCGATGACCTTAAGACCGATCCTTCGAGACTCCCCGAAGAGCTTGCTTCTGACTGCAAAAGAGCTACTAGATGGTTTTCAAATCGGAAAAGAAACACGAGCAAAAGTAACAACCTCACAAAACACTGCAGGAAGATCGAAGAAAGAAAACAGCTCTCTGCTTCTCTGCTTTTCTCAGGATATCTGTTTTTTGCAGAGAGGAAAAGGTCTTTCACTAGGTCAAGCTTCACGACCAAAACACTGCAACGGCAAGAAGAAGAACAAGCCCGGATACGCAAAACACACGAGTATCACCAACCAAGCAAAAGCTTAGACGCATGAATCACCTCCCGGCAGCAGCAGAAAGGTTTCCGGATATGATGACGAAGCGAAGCGCAACAGCAGTGACACGAGTTTTGTCGAGCGTTTGCAATTCCGACTCTCCGAATTTGCTCGCGATTCGCAGGCGCAGACGAACACAAGAGACAAGAAGAGAGAGAAACAAGAAGAGAGAGACACACACGCACAAGAGGAAATTCTCGACTCGTGTGTTTTGTGCGCGAACACGAGGACCGGAAGAACACTCCGTCGAACTGCCGAGTGTTTTGTGCGGGAACAGGTGGAGGATCCTAAGGCCACGAATAAGAAGAAGAAAAAGAAGATCACAAAGGCTCTCCGTCGATGATGCTGCGAGTTGTAGTCGTCGTCGTGGAGATTGCCGATTCCTCAAACAGATTTGTATATTTTGTGCGTCCTCCTCCTGGCGTCCGTATTCGCAGCTAACAAACAATAAATGCTTCTGGTTTCATTCAATGCTCTACGGCAATTGCAAGACGCGGCAACTGGAGAAGCTCGCAGAAGATGGAAATCAGATCCCTCAGCTAAGCACTGATGCTTGAACTATTTCAGAGCTTGCTTGCTCCTCAGAATCCATTCAGTGCTTCAGAGCTTGCTTGCTCCTTGAGTCATTTCAGAGCTTGATCCTTGAAGCATCTCATGGACTGCAAGAAGCATTTGAATGATGATATGAGCTTGGAGTTTGCCGATGATGAGCTTGCTATCTTGAACAAGATATCTGCAAAGTTTGTTCTTAACATCTGAATGCATCTACTCTAGGTTGAAGGTTTTGCATTTGAGCAGGGGTTTTCTCCATAGCAGAAACAGCTACCAGGATTATGTACCAAGCAACAGATTTGCAACTTGAACATGAATCCTACAGCTACCAGGATGATGAAGCAACAGACCTGCAGCTTGAACATGGATCCTGCAGCTACCAGGAGGATGAAGCAAGCAACAGATTTGCAACTTGAACATGTATCCTGCTTCTATGCCCATCTATGGTGCTTGATTCTTCTTCTACTACCTCCTTTGAGTGTAGCCGTTACCAGCTTTTTTGCTTCAACTCAATGAGACTCTCCATGGTATGGTATGCTACTGTTGCTTTGTTTTCGGACTAGAGCAAGTCTCCAAGAAAAAAGCAAGTCTTTTTGCCAGGCAAAGGAGAAGACTATGCAAATGACAATGTCACCTTGAGGCAAAGAAGTTTGAAATTAGAAAAAGCTTTTGCAAATTAGAAGTTCAAAATCAATTGTGGTGGGCATCATTGCAATCAGGGTCTGATCCTCAATGAACCATCTATGGAAAAATCCCAGCTTTGAAGCTGTATGACTCTGAAACAGGTCAGAAATGATGTCATGAAGGTCTGTTGAAAGTTCTGCTCCCATGAGATCATCATGGTCTGAAGGTATGTATCCAAGGAGAAGAGACATGTTTAGTAGACATGTGAATGCATCCCCAATGATGTTTACAGTGAGACCCGAGAAGTGGATGTCGCTCTCTTCCTGTTTTGCAAGTCTGCATGTTTCACCATTGCATTTGAATCACTCGTGTCCACATTGAATTAGGACTGAGAAACAAGTCAAGAGCTGTGGTGGAATTGGCTGCAGCTTGTGATTCATGTGTGAAGAATGGGATCATCCCCAACTTCAGAAACTCTTTGCCATGTCTCTTGGACTTTCAAACGTCCACTGAATTCTGCAAATTCATCAACTTGATGCAACCATAGACTTGCTTTCTCAAACTGTTGCTCCTCCTCTCTGTGATCAGGAAGACTCTAATACACAAACAGCTTTCACAATCAAACCTGCCAAGAGTGGTCTTGCAGCTTGGCCTCCAGAGCACAATCGAGTTTCATGGCATCCAGTTTCTGCATTGGGTTGGAGCTAGGTTCAAATTATACACCACCACCATACATTGTCACCACATCCACTCGATGCTTTTCCTGCAAGTTCTTCTTCCCAAGGCTGTGTGGTCTCTCTGTCTCTTGCTGTGCTCCACCTGGTGAACACAAGGATCAAAAGGAGCAAATACGATGGTGAATTTGTTGAATCATGGTGCTGCTTCCTGATCTTAAAGGGAGCCAAAAATCCCTCCTTGCATCTCTCCTTGCTCCCTGGTCTTTTGTCCTCTCCATGCTTCTAACTGGTGCTATCATCTCTCTTGCTCGCTCTCTCTTCTTCCTGCCTTCACTCTCACACTCCTCAGAGCTTTGTCATCTAGCTTCTACAAATTTTCTCAACCAAGTCCCTTGAGATTTTTGTAACATGAAAGAAGCCTGTGCATAAAGATGGATATGAACCTGAAAGTGGAGCATGAGGAAGCAACAAATTCAGAGCTCAACACGCATTTTTGGACCTTAAATCCATCCCAAGAAGAAGGATGGGACCACTTTGCCCTCTTCACTGTTACAGAGGTACGATCCCTCAAGGCTCATTGATAAACTTCACCATGCTCTAAAGGGTGCCTCAAACCCATCAAATGCTCCTTTCCAACACTTGAGATGATGAGAGAAAAGACAGAGCTCTGTTTCTGCAATTCAACATCATTAGATTTATCATTACCAGCAGTGATTGAAACACCCAATGAAAACAGGTTCATCAGTGCTCACAATCTGTGCCAGTTGTTCATTTGCTGTGGACAAAACAAGCTCCTGGATGTCTACTCTTGAGTCTGTGCTCTGTAGAACTAATCAAAGACATGGCAATCAGATATATCATTGCAATCTTGTTTTCCAGACAACAGAACCTGCAATCAATCACACAGGGTATCTCTCTTTGAATTCCTTAGTCATCCTTGCTTCCTCTCATTCTACCAGGAACTTAGCGCAATTGCACCTGCTACAAATGACACACCCGAGGATCCTGACAATATAGATATTCAGTGACTGAATACAGGACCATGGGTTTTCTTGGGAACACATTGAAACGATATAGCAGGGTGACCACAACTACAGTATCCATAGTCACAGAAACAATGAAAACATATGTAGTTGTTTTGTTGCCTTTGGGACTAGACTGATAAGTCTGCCAAGATGACAAGGAGCTCAAGTAGGCAGTGCAGCTCAAGCTTTCAAATTGAGGAATAAGAGGTCAACAGGTGTTTTTTTTTTCTATGCTGAATCCTTCTCTGATGTAGCAGTGGTTGTGGGGGGTGCAGCCTCGGGTTCCTCTATAGGTGTAGTTGGCAATGTGGTGCTCTTCACTTCTGCCTGAGCTTCAGTTGAAGTTTGAATTTCTGATTGAAACTCCTTCGCTGCCTGTTGCACCATCCAGAACAGCCACATCATTTTACAGAACATTCATGAAAAACCTGAAGCAAGCATCACAAGAATCCCAGACAATGATTGATTTTCTGCCATCGTATGTCCTGCACTGAAAACCTTGCAAATTTCACAAACAATGTACAAATGTGGGTAAAACTGCAAGAGTTCCAGAGGTTTAACAAGGGCTTCAATCAAATTTACAATAAACATTGGGTTTATCAACTACCTGTGAGAAGCTCTTCACAGTTTTACCGAGAGTCTTTCCAATCTCTGGAAGTTGCTTGGGGCCAAAAAGAAGTGCAGCTACCCCTGCAATGACTGCTAATTCTGGAACTCCAAGACCGAAAAGCCCATGCACCACTAAGTCTCCCCTTTGTTTTTCTCTTTGAAATTTTTGCCTAGGAGTTGCTGCAAGCATCTGTCTGCCTTCACTGAACATCAGACTTGCTTGTGAGGCATGCATCCCTGTCACAACAAACCCCACATGACCAGATCCAAATCCTTAGGTACGCTGTTGTAGATCTATTTCTGTTTGAATCTTCTTTTTAAGATAGAAACATGTAGTCACAGAACTCTTACAAGCACAGGTGAATTCCAATGGGAAGCTTGTAACAACAACAACAGACCAACACACATGCGGACAGCCTTCCCCATAATCCTGAACAACAACTGGATTCTAGCAGTGCAACACACTATTAGGGTTCCAGTTTTTTGTGCAAAAGGAACAACAAGAGCAAACCTGAGGAGGTGAGAAAGGAGTTCCGCCAGCAATTCACTCTTGCAACAGCAGGTGAATAATGAGCCGATGAGTAGCAGCAGCTCGCAGATGGTTCAGAACTTAGACTTCTTCTTCTAGTAGCAGCGAGCTGAGAAGCACACAAGGGCACGGCAGCAACTACGGCCATTCTACCCCTCTCCACAAACCAGAACCCCTTACAAATCTCTGAAACAAAATTGCACACGACAATCGTTGCTACAGATATTTCTTGTGTGTGGAAAAATCCTTGTGTCAAAAAGCTTCGAAAATCTCGTCTTTGATTCCCCCCCCCCGGGGAAACAAAACAAGAGCGGAGAAACGGATAGGGTTTAGGGTTTAGTGGGGGCCCAGGGGTTGGGTCGTTTTCATAGTTTTCATAATTTCTCTTAGTTAGTTTTCAGTTCATTTTTTTCTTGTATTTCAATTTTCAGTTTTCAACCCTAATTTCAGTTTTTGGCTTCAAGTTTTCAATTTAGTTTTTTGAATTTTTTTTTTTTGCAAAGATCATCTTCACAAAGGATCTTATTACACTCAGAAGAGTTCTCTACTAATTTGGATGCTCCTCTATGTGACATTGGGCAATTGTGCATTCCTCAAATCATGGGTGCATAATTTTCTTTTTAACAATGATTCTTCAATAGCGTCGCACTTCTTACCATTTCTATGTGCAATTTTGATTAGGAAAAGATATCCATCTCGTTGTGGTGGAAAGAGCCCAAGCAACATGTTCAATAGGATTTTGTGAAGAGTATTGCACAACATACTTCTCCTAAAATGAGGTAGAGGAAGTTCATGGGTTATTATAGAATGGGTTTGAAGTTTTTAATAATTTAATCCAAGAATTGACACCGTTTCTTTAATCCGAATGTGTGAACCTTGTTCAACCACAAGTAAAAAAAATTTAAAATGTTATCATTGTGATTTATAGGTTGGCTCATGGAACTAATACCACACACATGATCGATTTATTCAATTTGGAAGGATCAACCTTAAGGAAATACGTGGACATAGTGTGTGATGCCCTATGTGATAAAAACAAATTATTTAACAATTATATTAGTATTCCATTTGGTCATCGTCTACAAAAAGAAATTAAAAATTGTTTCCATGATCTTACAAGTTTGCGTAATATTTGTGGGGCCATAGACAATACTCACATACCATTCACTTCATTCCCTAATAAAAGAGTGACATTTGCAACAAGTGATTTTTTTAATAAGAAAAAATTTCATAACATTGTGATGCAAGCAATCTATGATGCAAACAAAAAAAAATTGGAATATCTATGTTGGCCAACTTAGTGAAAAGTCCATGATGATGAGCAATTCAAGATGTCTAATGTTTATACACAATTGAAGAATCATGAGATTTTACAAGAGCCAATGGTGGTTGTTAAAGGTGTGAAATGTACGTTACATCATTGGTGATGTAATGTACTTAATTTGACCACACTTACACAAAAATTGAAAGACTTATTTTGCATTTGATGTGGATAAACACATATATGATTCTAGTATGAACTCAAGGAGAGTAGTCATCAAAAATGCCTCTGGATCTTTGAAAAACAAATGGCGTATGTTGAAACATTTTAATTCAAGAGTTGATAGAGCTACAAGAGTTGTTGTTACTTGTTATGTTCTTCACAACTATTGTTTTGAATGAAGTGCATTTGAACCAAGTCCTCCAAATGTAGCAACTCTTCAAGAAAATTTCCAAGGATTTGAGGATAAATTACCAACAATTAATGAAGAAGAGATTGCAAAAGTTGAAGGAAAAAAACTCAAATTTGCTTTGTTTGAACAATGGTTGATTAACAACCCAATTAAAGAATCTAAATTGTTCACATGCATTACCATTTGGCCTTTATCTTCCTTTTTATTTAGGGAAGCAATTTTTTTAATTTTTAGTCTAAAGTCTTGTGAACATATAGATTGTCAAATCGTGGATTCCATAAATAAAATGTTTGCAAGAAATCATTTATGAATTCTAAACCAATGGGTACAATTTAACCATGTTGAAAACTTGTACACTTGATGTTAAAATGCAATGATAAAACAAAGAAACAAATATTTAGGCTTTACTACCATGGGCCAAAATGCAAATACACTTTTGGTCACATCAATTTTGGGAATAAAATTCCAAGCCACAACAAAAGGTTTCAATCCCTTATATATGATACATGAAACAAACAACACAACTAAATAGCCCATGGTCAAGTTCAAAGTGCATAAAGTTGTCATTTTCAAGAATATTTAAACTTTGGAACCTTAACAAACAATGTTGTCATCTACAATTGACCTTATAGTATCAATTCTCTACTTGTTTACTCATTGTGAAACATCTATGTTGTAATCCTTTCACTCATCTCCATCTTCATATTTTTTATCTCTTTGACACCTTTTGAAATTTCTTTAATGGCATCAATAATTGCAAAGGAACCTGCATTTATTTTATTTTTTTAATTTCAATTTTTTATTCAATTTTGCCTTGTAAATCAAACAATTTACAAGCCCTAGTTCTTGGAGTCTTTGAACCTGCAAATGGAATATGAACCTCCTTTTCATTTCCATGACAAAAAACAAAAGTATGTTATGGTGGATTAAAGTGTTCATGAGTGCCATGTGTCACATCATCATTATTCACCTTGAAAGTTTGAATGTCAAAATGTGAATGTAAATTATAAACTCCACGATCAATTGAATTGGGAATGTTACTAATCTTGGTTGCGCCTCTAAACATCTAATCAAATCTTTAAAACCATGGCCAATTAAAAGGGGATGCACTACATGAATTTTTTTCTTTTCAATCTTATAATACTTATCATTCATCTTGCTCTAATTGTCACACACTTACTTCCAATTCCAATGCACACCTGGAAAACGTGCATTCAACTACTTTGTAAAATCCTTCCAACTTGATTCCCTGAAAGGCTTTCAATTATAGTTCCATAATTTTTCTTCACAAATTTCTAGAAAAAATTAGAATTGTGCATTTGTCCACAACTTGCATGCATTCTTTTGAAATCTTGGATGTCCTATAATAATACAAACTGGTATGGAAAAGAAGGAACCTCCTTGATTATCCACCAACAAATTCAAAAATGAATTTGGTGGAAAGGTTGGGGAGTCCATGGAAATTGACCTTTACAATGCAAACCACATGTGTTTATAATGCTGAGAATGCATATGCAATGTTGAGAACCTTAGCGCGAGCATAAACAAATCCAAAGGGCACAAAGTCAAAAACCTTAAAGTTTGATTTCAACTTTTTGATACCTTGATAAGCTATCAATTTATTTTTTAAAGGACGAGGTTTCTAGTGACTGGTTTTCAATCTACAAAGAATTGATGAATGGGATTCAAACATGGTATGACATTGAGTTATACCTTGAAAGATTCAACTTGAAATTCAATTTTAAACCATGCCCAATTTTTAATCATTTTTTCATACTCGCCCAACACTAGTTGTAATTGATTAATTTAGTTTCATGAAGCAAAAAAATGATGCAAAGTAAACTTATGATTCTCTTCCATGCTTTTGTTGCACTAACAATGATGATTAGGTTAACAGGAAGCAAATTCACTAATCGAAACACACCAATTGCCTTCATGTGCTCAAGTTATATGTGTGTCCTTTAATCAAATTGGTTTCCAACCTCTCTTTATTTTCAAGCTCTTAATTGAAGGAATGTGTGCATACCTTTGAACTTTTGATCTACTACAAAATATGTGGAGCATACAAAATTGTTTTTTCTCCTCCTAATTATTGAGGAGGTTTTTAAACATTATGTTAAAAGGCTCAAATATTTGGAAGTGGTCCTTTTTCACCTCTTCAGGCTTGTTGTAATCTTTTTCTTTTTATTTGTTTTTGTCTATCTCTTACCATTTTTACTATATCCCAAATTATAGGTCAATATCTTCAATTTTTAAAACCCTAGCATTGATGAATAACTTGAATCTAGTAGCTCAAGGTTAATAAATCATTCAAAGCTTTAAAACCTTAACATTGTTGAAATGTTAAAATCAAGTGGTAGTTCAAAATTTGTTCAACAATAAGTAAAAAGGTGTCAACATGTGGTTTTTTTCTTTTTTTGTTATTGCAAACCAGCTATAACAATTTGAAATCAAGAAAACTTTTTTACCCACATTTAACAGATAAGACAATAGTTAATTGCCTTGTTTAGGGATGGAATTGTGATGTATCAAACATTGTTTTGTTTCTAGAAGATATTTGGATTGAGCCTACCAAAATTTATAAACATCATTACACACAATGCAAGATTGTTAGTACCTTTGTTTAAGTTGATTTCTTAATGCCCTAAATGTGTGAATAAAATCTAAATTGAATCCATCAAACTTTTAAAGTTTTTGAAAATCTAGTTACATTTGTACTTGAATGTGGAATTGCAAGGTGTTCAATAAGATGTATGATGGTGTAAAATGATTGTTGAAGATTTTATGGGATGTTTTTTTGTGATGACTAACCTTTGCATTTTCAAAATTTTAAAAGACAACAAATAAAATTACAAAGATTTTCTCATAGAAAAATGGATATGATCTAGGAGGAAGACTAACATCTTATGGATGAAGAAGATGGTGGGGGGCATGGTGTTGAGATTGGGGTTTATGGATGGAATTATGGTAATCAGGTTTAGAGTTTTTCATCAAAATGTTAGAGTTTTGAAAAACATTGAACGATCTCATCTAAATTTTTAACAGGTAAGCAAAGGTGACAAATATTTGATTAGGGTCAAAACGATTGAGCTTCAAGTTTCATCTTATGTTTGTTGTTGGAAATTTGGGATTGTTATTATTTAGTCAATGAAGTAGACAACATCCATTTTTTGCTCATTCTAGGTAATTGCAAATTGTCAATTTGTAAGGCATGAAAAAACTTGGGGTGATTGAATAAAAGCCCAATCCTTTTGACACAAATTGTTGCCTTAACAATTTGTAAATGATTTACAACAATTTTTAAACCTTCAACTTGAAACTTTATACAATTTTGAAAAAGGTAATAATAGAATTTTGTGGAGGTTTTTCAACAATCTTGTATGTCGTAACCCTAACCTTGGGCTCGAAACCAATGCAAAGGCTTGCGAAGGTGCGAGCCAAGTGTGAAGCTCGAAAGTCACATTTCATGCTCCCGGGAGTGCAAGAGAGTGTGAGGGAATGAACCCTCACACTCCCAAGTGAACTCCCACTTTGGGAGTTAGAGTTTTGGTGGACTCCTGAATTTTCAGAGAGCAATTGCAAGGGTCAAAACCCATTGGATTAAGGAGTTCCTTATATCATTGGAAAGCTCTTGGAACGTACATGTCTAAAATGGGCTTACATGATCCATTTAGACCATTAAAACACAAGTTATGGCCAAAAGAAAGACCAAAAGTCAAATTGGCAATTTGACTCTTGGCCATCAAAAGTCAGGAATCACCCCAATTTTCGTGCGTGTAGGAGGCATGCGTGTAGGAGGGGTGCGACATACCATTGAAAAGCTCTCAACGACAACTACAACTTTGCTTTAGACCTCATCTCAATTAGAGGTCTACACGAAAAGTTATGGGGCCCCAAAATCGCAAAAATCTTAATTATGAGAATTTTGGGACTCCCATTTGAGAGTCCCGAGACAAAATGACATTTGAGTGCTGGCCCCATGGCCAAGTATAGAGTATACTATAAAGGGGTAGGTGGTGGCTTCCCCCAAGTTCGGGCCGTGGTGAATCTTATGAGTCCGTGTTTTCCTGTGGCTTACCTGTGCATCAAAATGCTCAAACTATGCACTAATCAACTTGTTGTTTGGTTTGTGCAGGTCCATGTGAGCAAATGAATTACTTGTCATTATTCCTAGTCCCATCTCGGAGCTCTAGCATGCCCCTCTACCCCCAAAGTGCTACGAGCCAAGGAATGCACCTCAACTCCTTCTCCTTCCATTGTCTTCACCTTTGGATTCACAGCTGAGTCCATCAAGGAGTTTGGGGGTGTTTCATCGTAGATATAACATTACTCATAAGGAAGTCATCATTGTTGATGTTAATGAACTTAAACCAAAGTATTTCCCTAAATTTAAAGTTGGTGATCTAATGATGATGAAGGAAGAAGAGGAAGAAGAAGAGGTGGAAAGTGTTGCTACAAAAACAATTTAAAAGTTTGAACTTTCAAATAGTCCCTTACTCTAAAAAAATTTGAGAGCATGCACTTGGTTGTGATTCAAGTTCTCATGTGATGGTTTTACATTTATGAGGTAAATCAAGGATTCATATTTCAATGTTGGTGTTTAGTTCAACTTTTTGTGCTTGTGAAAGTCTTGTAATTTGTATGGTTTGAAAACTCAAAGATTTTCCATTTGAATGTTTTTGCCATTGAATACATCCATGCATAGAATGATCATCTTCACAATATTCAATGTAAGCTATTCAATATATACACCTTTAGAATCCAAAATCCTTTTATGGTGCAAGTTTGTTGGTTGTAGGCAAGTATTGTCAAATGTACCCATGTTAATCTTTTTTTGCCAATTTCAAGGTCAGCCTTTTTAGTTGGTCTATAGTTCAAACCCTAGTTATGTTTGTGCTTGATCTACCATCACTTTGGTTAAACATTTTTTTTCGTTTCTTAGAGTTCCTTAAGTCCTATTAGATGAACAATTGACATCAATATCTTGCTATTTCATATCATTGCAAGTTCAAGGAAAAACTACTAATAAAAGTAGTCCCAATTGAAGCATAAATATTGTAAACATGTTCATAATGTGATGCAATGGATTTCATATACTTACATGTAATTGTATTAAACAAAATGCTTGAAAACATATATGATGTATTGCTTTGAAAAACAAATGCAAGGCTTTAGTTACAACCTCCCACAATGCCCACCTGAATGAAATGTAGTAGCCATTATTGTAGTTGTGCCCAAAGTAAAAAAATGGAGGAAAATAGAAAAAACGTTTTTTTAACTTCGATGATTCCAAAAACTAAACCTTCCACCAACATAACAACAAGCCTAGCTCAAAGTAGACATTTAAATAATGCTTACCAAACGAAAACACATTAACAAAATCTTTAGAAGCAATGCAAGGCACAAAAGCTCAAAGTCGAAACAAAAACCCTCTCTACCCTTGTAAGTTCCATCGCCTCTACCCCCTACGTTCCATAGCCTCCCAACCTACAATGGTGACCTAGTCTATTTTTATTGGTGGAAGTAGATTTAGTGTTGGATACAATTTACAAATGGGAATAATTTTTAATTTTATCTTTTTTTTTAAAAAATTTGAAAATTTCCTTTTCACATTGGTGGAACTAGTTTTAGTCTTAATAAGACACACGTGGTTTACACATGGGACGGGTGTTTATATGCTATGGTAAGGTTCGGTGCGAGGTAAGGTTCAGCGGTGGTTCGGACGTAAGTTAGATTTTAGGTTTGGTAATGGTTTGTTAGGGTTGGAGAGGTGGTTAGGAAGTGGTTGCCGTGTTAGGGTTAGGGTGTTTCTCGGTTTCTGAGACCTTTTTTGGAGGTGGCGGCGCGTTTCGGTAAGCCTTTTGCAAGGAGCAATTGATTTGTTCTACTTTTGCAATCCTTGGTTTGGAGGTGTTTCGAGTTCAAGTGTTTGGTCGGAAATGTTTTGAAGACAACAACTTCATGGTTTGGAATCATAGTTGGTGATCATCATAGCAATCAGAAGAGATCTTGGGGCGATTGATAAGGTATGATGTTTCTCGAGCTTTAATCTTGTATGGTTTTTTAGGGTTTGGAGATCTCACCGAGAGTTATTTCCGTTGGAGTGGTTGTATTTTCCATGCTTCTTGTATCGTCTGGTAGTGTTTGTTTTTGTATCTCCTTCATGGTTTCCAATCTTAGGTGATGATCATAGCACTTAGAAGGGAACATGGGCGGATTGATAAGTTGTATGATGTTTCTCGAGCTTTATTCTTTTGTGGTTTTTTAGGGTTTGCAGATCTCATGAGAGTTATTTGTTATTTCCCTTTGAGTGGTTGTATTTTCCATGCTTCATGTGTCGTCTGGCAGTGTTTGTTTTGTATATCTCCTGGATCCCTGTTCACTGGTGAAAATTCGGCTTAATTGATAACGATCTCCAAGAGAACATCGTGACGAAGGATGATGGCGTGTTGATGGATAAGAGGATCTTCTTCTCTGTTTTTCACACGAGAAGACAGTTGGGTCTTGCAGCAACGAGGGCAACGTTAAGCAAAGGAGTGTTATTTTGTGGGAGGAGCATGGTGGAGATGAATCATTAGCTTACAGCACTCCAAGCCTATCAACTTGCAGGGACTGGTCGTTGGACTATCAGATCAGCCACAAAAGATGGAACTAAGAAAGTTCCAGGTTGGCTGATGATTCTCCTTGAAATAAATATTCTCTTGTACATTTGCTGCTGCCACTAAAGCGGCATTGTAGATTGCATGGATTTCTTAGTCTGGCATATTAAATGTGGCTCTGAGAACGTTAAGAACTTGATATGTTCACAATCTACCTACCTTGGGGGTGTTCTGACAGCAACTGGAAAAGCTTGAAAAGAGAGTTCAAGATGGAAACTACTATGAGGCACAGCAGATGTACAAGACCATTAACTCAAGGTTTGTACATCAAGCTCATTCTCTGCATATAATTTAGGAGTTAGTGGAGCTCATGATCTGAATGATGCAATTTTAGTTATTTGAGATTCTGATTTGTTGCTACTCGATTGTGTTCTGGTCCCAATATTCGTTCTGGGGTTTGCAGATACATGGCTGCAAAGAAATATGCCGAATCCATTGACCTTTTACAATCTGGTGCCGTTACGCAGCTTAAACATGGTCAGGTAACTACTTCCATCACTCATGATGTCCATTGCTACCAAACAATGCAGTGCACTGAGTTTTCTCATGATGAAAAACTGTTAGACCAATATGAGTTAAGTTGTGGAACTATGGAAGATGCAGGACCTAAACAGTGTGGAACCTTGTTGATTTAATTTTTTGACAAGAAAGTGTGGGGCTGCAGGTGACTTGTGGTACGGAGCTTGGTGTGCTCCTGATTGACACATATAACACTGCAAAAGTTCCCTGTGATACCATATCCATTGGTAAGTACAAGTTACCAGAAATGGCAATAAGTACAGTTGCAGGAGAAGAAACCCTATTGGTTGTTGCGTAGGTGGGCAGGCAAAGCTAAACAGTGGCTTTGTAGGGGTGCAATTGGGATCAATTAATAGAATACTAATCTGACGATCCTTTCTTTATATTAATTCAAACACCCTTGTTCATGGTGAGAAGTGTTGTGGGTTCATGCATGTGTAGTAAATTGCACCTTGCTAACCCTGATTCATACCAACCTGTCTTGCCAGATCGGATCAGGGCCATATTCAATGAGTTTCCAAGAGTGTCAAATGTTCCTCAAGAGAAAGTTGATATTGCTGCAGACTCAAAAACCACTGACAAGACAATCACTGCCAAAACACATGTAGAAGGGTGCATGGCCTTCTTGAAAGCTGCTCTTAAGTAAAATTTTCCTTTCTCTTTTTCACTCATCAAGCTGCTTTGTTAGTGGTGTCACAAAGTTATGCTGCACAATGGTACCATAAATAAAGTATGCAAATCTTGTGAAGCAACTTTTTTTTCCCCCTGAGATCAGATATTGGAAAGGATTGATAAGTTGGCATATGATGGTGCAGGTGGTCCATTGAAGCAGGAGGACCTCACCGAGGAGCACCAGAGCTCCATGACATGCTTGCTGACTATGTTTGGACCCAGTCTCCTGTTCCTGTGAGTCACTCATTGCTATGCCTTTATTCTCTTCCTTAGATCTTGTGCTCTGATAGAATTCTTGAGTGCTGTGTATGGTACACTTTTGGTATAGTTGTGTTGGAGCTAATCAAACTTTTAGTCTACTGTTTCTTTCACAATGATATGGTAGCCAGGCATATCTTGTACTTGGTTATAAGAGACTATGCTTCTGTGTGAAAAAGTTGGAACATTGAATGTGCATTGCTGTTCATTAGATTCTCAGCTGTTGAATGTTCCAGCTCATAGTTGAATGTGGTATAGTTAGGTCTCTGTCCTCAAAAAGGGCTGGTGAGTAGCAAGCTTGTTATGGTAGCTTTGAGCTTTATCCTTGCTGTTCTTCTTTAAGGATTCGTTTGCCAATTTCAAATGCTCCTACTTATGCAAAAAAAATTTCTGATAATGCAGGAAATGTATAAAGCATCACAGTATTTTGTGCGAGGGAGCCACCCAGAGATCTTTGCCAAAGCTGTAGTTCAGTGGATGCATCAGGTATGAGAATTTTGGCCTACATGGGAAGCAACAAAGCTGACCAAAGTTTGCAGAACATCCTTTTGAGTATCAACTGTAGTGTTGGAAGCCTACTAGATAGGCTGCCTGTGTACCATGCTGGAATATTGATGAGCAGTTGGGGAAACAACTGCAGTGTTATCCAGGAGAGGCAGATCTGGTGGTTGCACGGGCTGTGTTGCTGTATGTTCTCAAACCCTCAGTTGGGTACTGCTGGATGTACTTGTTTGTTGATTCACTACTAAGATACAAAGATCTTATCATGGGTCTAGGAATGGATCTCTGATGATCAGATAACAATTGCAGCTAAATCATTTTTGGGCCTGCATGCTCAGTGCATGATTGGAGTAGAAAGAGTCTCAATATGAAATACTATATTCTGTCATATGTTTAAACTGCTTCATCATGACTCTGCAGTTGAATTTATGGTCTTGAGATGACAATTGAGTTTCACAATTTTTTTGTTTCATGTGAAAGCTGTTCACAGACATACAACATTGTACGTAGGTGTGTATGTCCCAATTTGAGGACAATGACCCGGTAAAGCTTAAAAAGAATCACATTGCTGTTCATTGTTATGGGAAGTTTGGGTTAGTGCCTGCATTATTCTTGAGCTCATGCAGGATACCAATGACCTACAACTATTTGCTGCAGATATTTGTCACTAGGAAATCTGCGAGATGCAAATCTGTTATGGGATGGAGTGAAGCAGAGCTTGAGTGATTCATCAAAAGAATTCCCTGATACACCTCTTATGCACTTTATTAGGTTTCTTCTATCCACGTGAGTACTCACAACCTCCCTGCACATCTCTTATAGTCAAGACTCTCCATTCAGTTTTCTGAAGTTCTTCATGTGACTGGAAAACAGGCTGGAGAGGGATGCATTGCCTTTGTTTCGAATTCTGCGGCAAAAATACAAACCAAGCATTGACCGTGACCCAACATTTGATGAGGTATATGTTTATAGATGCACTGGTCTTGCGTAGGGGACTCTGCATCTGCTTGGTCCAATAAGTTCACTTTATACATGAATCTCAAAGGTGAAACTGTTTGCTGATTAGCAAATTCAGGTCAAAGTTGGGTGATGCACTTATTTTGCTGCTTCTAGTATACTTGCTTTCTAAATAACAATGGATGAGATAAGTAAGAAATTCAGGGTTCTGGGTTCAAATTGCAGTAGTCTTAAGTTTGGATGGTAAATCCTTGATATCTTCAGGGAAGGGAATGCGTAGTATGATACAAACACTAAAGGGTTGTGTTGGTTGGGTGATTGGGAGAATAGTACATGGATGAGATAGGAGAGCGCTTCTATGGATTACAGCGCCGGAATGGGGGCATGCAAGGAATGCTTAGTGACTTCATCAAGGTACTCCTTTTACCATTATCTTTGCTTCCACACTAGCAATTGTCGGTTGCTCCTTTTCAATTTCCTCTTGTACTTAAGATTACATCCACTCCATGGCCGCAAAGAAATTTTCCAGTTGACAAATGTGTTCCATCCATGTGGATTGAAGCTTTGTGGGGGCAGACTTGTGATATATGTTTGTATTTGCAATTTTGGTTCTGGGCACCAATACCAACACGGCGAGTTTGTCCTGCAGATGTTTGCAATGGATAGTTGATTACTTGGATTTAGTCTACTCAATTGGATTGGTTTAAAGGTATAAGCATTTTGCTGAACCCAATTCTAAAATACATGGATTGCAACCATGTAACTTGTCTAAAATTATCTTGAACCTTTTTGACATTTGTGGAACTCTAGACTATCATCCATTATATATGAGCTATGATGACGAAAAATTGTATCACTCATTTTGTGTATTATGTACTCACATCCATTTGAATCTGTTCATTTTCTTAGGTGAATCTAACAGCTTGTTTTACTGACAACTGCCCATCCTTGGGGACAGATTGGTGCCTGGGGGTGTTGGGGGCTCTAAGCCATTTCGAGCTGTTTCGAACTTTAGTATGGATCCCTTGAACTCACTTAACATATCACATCTGCTGCATTCATTTGGGATATATAACAACTGGAAGTGACTGTCTGTGAAGTTAGAAGACTTACTATTTGTTGTTTTGAACAGTGGACATCATGAGATTTATTGAGACAAAAAGAGTCAATGAATTGTGTACTTTCCTTTCTGAGGTTTAGCATATCACTAAAATGCACACAAGAGTGCTTCCAACTAGATCAATATACGAGGTCGGCAGATCAGCTTCCTTATGTTTTAACATGTAAATGGTTGTGATAATGAAAATCTGGAAATGGTATTTAAGGTACGAGATTATTTGATGGAATGGTGACAAGTTTATTGATTTGCCTTCAAAGTATTTGGCATGTGCTCCACACTTGTTCAGCAATATTGGTGGTAAATCCCAATTTTGTAATGGTGAAAGATTTTACATTGGGAGTTTCGTTCTTAGCACTTCATGACTATGGGACGGATGGGGAAGGTTATGAGCTGCTTTGAGAAGACTGAAATGAGTTGACATGCTTCACAGAAAACTTTCAAACCCTTCTGTTGTACAGAGCAAAGAGAGTGTTTGAGACACTATTTGGTGTAATTTGAGCCAAATCAAATTCTAAAGTTAATCAACTAAGTATAAACTTCAAAGGCCCCTTTTGCTTGGTTTCATTTACTTAGGAATATTTTGTTTGCAAGTTAAAAATTGTAACCTCACTTGGGCTCTAAGCTTTTATTATGCATTACTAGTGATCATCAATCGATGAAAGAAACGGATTAATTATGTGAAAAGTTATGTTCCATTTGAATGAAGATATTGAAAGACATTGCATGAAACTTGAATTGGATTTTAATTGAATTGGAATTCAATTTGATATGAAATTGCATTCAATTCAATTCAAATTCTGTTCAACAAGATTGAATTGAATTGAATTGAATTGAATGAAATATAAACAAAGGTGTTGAAAATTTGCTTGTGAACATGATGTTCAAGAAAAAGAAAACATGAAAAATGCACAATTTGAAAAGACACCCTTTCATGCCTCTTTACTTGGGAACAAACTAAATAGACTCCAATTTGGAACTATCCAAGTGACAACTTATGACTTGTAAAGTTTTAACTTCTCTTGCCTAAACCAACTTTGATCATCATAGGAATCAAAGTTAACCCAAAATATTGGTATGCCAAGAAATAATTTTTGAAAATTTTAATTGATGTAGTAAATGGCATGTTAACAAAGGAAGTTGACATCAATGTAAGCTAGGTTTCTTATGAAATTAAGGCATGCAACAACCTTTGAAGGAAAAGGAGAAGAAGCAAATCTACTTGAAATCATTAAAGAACGAATCAGGTGAAGGAGAAGAATATCAAGGAGGATTGTAAACATTTGGCCAAAATCTATGAGAAGATCAAACTCACAACCTATGCGGAAATTTTCCCTTGTCCCAATCATTAAATTCTTGTGACAATTATTCATTGAAGCTAATTTGGGTAGGATAACTTTAAGTTCCATAAGTCATTGTAGATTGGACAATTCCAAATTGAAATTTGTTTAGTCCATTCCTGCCTAAAGAGGCACGGAAAGTTGTTTTTTCTAAATTTGCATCTTTTTAAAGTTTTTTTTTCAATGCCAAGTTTACAAGAAGATTTTAAATACATTCTCCACCAATTTGCATCTCATAAATATCTTCAATTCAACTTGAATTCAACTCAATTGCATCTTGATCAAATTATTGAATTGAATTGAGTTGAATTGCAATTGAATTAAATTAAATGTATTTGAATCTAATTCAATTAAATATAACTTCAATTCAATTCAAAGTTGCATTTGCAATGTTGTTCATCTTTAATTTCATATAGGAATGAATTAATGTTTCTCACTTCAAAAACATTTGGAATTTTTCTTGCTTTACAAGGATATTTGTATTTCCCTTGTTTTTTAATGCTTTTAGTCTTGGTGCAAATAATGAAAATTTATTGCACATTATACATTGCATCATATCATTATTACCCTTTGGCTGAAATCCATTTATATCAAAGTTACTTTAACATATCATGTCATTGACATATGAACATGTGTTGCTTCATGTGGATATGTTGATATTGTTTAAAAGATTGTTAACAAAGGAGCAAATGTCAATGCAAAAGGTGAGAATGGAAAAATGCTATTTGCATTTAACATGTGAAAACAACCATGATGGAATTGTTTCAATTTTATGCACAATATTCAATCTTGTCTTTATTTTATTTTTTGTTACATAATCATAAATTGTATAAATTTGTGTGATTTTTTACAATTATGTGAAAATTATATTCACAAAAGGCAAGAGGGAGAAAATGTGAAAGCACACTATGAATTTGGTAATGATTCAATGAAAGTGTGTTTCAAACACAAAACAAGAATGAAGGTTGACCATAAAATCAAGATAGTAGATAGTAGATAGTAGAATTATCACATAGATTCTGATGTTTGAAAAGAAAGGAAAAAATCTAAACAATTAAAACTTACATATTTTTCAAATTATTTAAACAAGCTAAAACAAAAGATTTTTTCTTTGAAAATGAAATAATGTAAAACAAATTTGATCAAATAATGGCAAAACCGTTATATCTATTATTAATATTATCTTTGTAATGCACATTTGACATTTTCTTGTTTTGTAAAATCGATTTTCAATAAAATTGAATAAGAATTTATGAATGTTTGCAAAACATTATGCATGCAAAATGTTATTTGATCACTTTTATAAGATTGTGTACATAATATGAATAAATAAACTAAAATAATTTTGTGAATGTCTTATGACAAAATTAATGATTACTAACAATATATTGTGACAATGGCATGTTTTACAATCCAAATTTTGTCATCATAAATATATAGAAAGACCCTTGCATGAATTTTCTATTAAATAAAAATGGTTTTAAAAATATATATTCAAGATTGATTAAGTTTATAATAATTTTATTAGTTTTTTGGGGAGGTTCTTAATTAAACATTCAATTTGGAGCATTGTTAATTACATGGGCAAGTGATTGACATTTTTTTCATTACAAATGTCATTGTTTGATGATAAGTCCTAATAGACTTATAATATAAGTATTAGTTGATTTTAAATAGGTTTATTTACAAATCATTTTATGAAAATTATAAAAATTAAAATTCATGACATTGTTGTTGTTCAAATGTATGAAATAATGAATTTTCAAATGAATTTTCAATCAAATTACTTGATATTTTGTTCACAAAATTTTATAGATATGTATATCTTGGAAAAATCTTTTAAATTGAAGCTTAGTTCTTTCATGTGAACAAATTATGAAAAAGATAATAATAGTTAAAGTTAGTTACCTTTGCATGGGACAAAGGATGATGTGGGATAATGTTGTAATGTTTCCCCTTCATTAAATTTATCCCATATCATTTGTTAACAAGTTCAATTTCGTAAACTATATAAGTAGATGAAAAAATAGCCTACACAAAATACATGTGCATTAAATATATTCAAAGTGCAAATACCACTTGTGATGAACCAATCAAAAGGCTTGCAACCCAAAAAATAGATTAAAATCCTATTTACCTATTTATCTACTTATGCTTACATACCTATTTACTTACCTAAGTTTTCAATTTAAACTTCTAGGCTATCTAGCTTTGGTAGCTTAATTTTGTAGGTTAGCCTGGGTTGTTTAAGGCTTTAGTTTAAACAAGGTTAATAAATTATGTTAGATTATTAACATGACTTTATTATGCTTAAACATGTGTTTACATTTCATAAGTTACTAAATGCCTATTATTTAATTTGAGCTTTGCGTTGTTGTGCACTACCAGTGATGATCAATTTTTATTTTTTTTCTTATGTTTTCATATGGTTTTCAACAATTCATCATTATTTGTGTCAATGTCAAAATTAATTTAAATTAATATACATTTCATGGACATGAAAATACACATGTTAATTTATTTTTTATATCCATGTTGGTGGATAGGGAAAAAAGTGAAGTAGATATAAAATGGAAGTACTTATTAGGAAAGGCAGGAGATAATTATTAAGACGGTTCATAGGAAAAGGAAGCAATTATTTTTTTAAAATGAAATAGTCAAGCTTGAAAATGAGGTAGTTATTTTTGAAATTGTCTTTGGAATTGTCCATGGACAACCATATGAAGGATTCCAAAAAACCCTTTATTACCAGTTCCAATTACTCGTCACTGAAATTATATTTTCCAATTATAGTAATAAAAGTTATGGTAATAATAAAAGTCACATGATTAATGGCTTAAATGACAATGACTATAATTATTACTAGTGGCATAAGCCATGAGTCCAATTTTACTAGATGGTCATGTAGTATTATGTGAAGTAATGTTTGCCATGTTTTGGCATAATGTTGATTACAACTATCCAATGGAAACACGAAGAATTAATAAATAACTGTTACGTCAAAAAATCTGAGAATTGTATTGTAGTTGCAAAATGGACATTTATAAAAAAAAATTTACACATTGTAAATACAATTGTAGTCAACCATGTTTGACTTTGTTGACAAGTTGCATTTTATTAGCATGTGACAATTACAATATAATTAATGTACAACTTTGACACATATGATCATGTCACATGTGTGCATTTTCACTAGCCATTAAATATGACACTTTGAACTTGTATACAACTAGATATCAATTATGATTCCTATTTATACAACTAATTATGCCATTAGATTGTCACTATATAAGTATTATTTTTTCACTATTATTGTTTAATTATTTTATGACTAGTTTTAACTACATTGCAATTCATGAAATCATGTTGCCCTATAAATTTGTCAAACCATAAAATTCATTGAAAGTGAAAGATTGTTCTTAATCTCAAATTAAAAGTAGTATGTATATTGTATTACAAATTCAATTAAGGTGTACATATGGATTTGTTTTTTATATACCTTGATGTATTATGCCCTAAACATCTAATCGTTTCATTAACAAAGGTCAATTCCTTCAAACTGATCATGTAATTATGCCTATTATAAAAAAGTCAAAGATGAATTGCAAAGGATTTTTTTTAAACAACTAACATCTAATAAACAAGTAAACCAAAGTAACCAAGTTAACCAAGTCAACACATGGACACATTACTCAAGTCAACCAAATCAACCATGTGATCATTATGAACAATTAATATGTAATTAAATTTCAACTTGGAATTTGAAATTTGGTTGGGAAATTGTTAAACAAATGACACATGATAGTAAATCAACAGACTTCCCCATTTACATCAACAACCTTCATCCACCTATGCCTATCATTAAGAAACTCAATATGAACTAAAAAGGAGGTCTTTTTCTTTAAAAAATTTATGCATTTTTTTTTATCAATTATCATATCATGTGCTACATTATTTTATTTTATTTTATTTTTTCTAAAACTTAAACGAAGAGCTAAAAGGTTATTACAAGTTTTTTTGTTTATTTAGAAAACTTCGAAGTTGAAGTTCATGGTTTATGGTTTGTGAAATGTTTATTTGCATAAAAATGATCTGAAAAAAATCTTCTAGTTAAAAAAAAATTACTTGTATAGTGTAACTTATAATGATGAGGGATTTCAAATTTGTCAAGGGTGAAATTTTTCTAATATAATAATGTTGTAGCTTTTGTTCATGTGTTTGATATTTTAGGTGGAAGGTGAAGTTGAAATAAAAGTAAATTGTTCAAACACACATGTTATTTTCATGCACTTATGATGATTTTTGTTATTCTTATGTCATAAGGACACACTTTGTAATGTTTGAATCCATCAAAATTAAAAATTGGACATACAAGGTAAGGTTTTTTCAAAAATAAAATGGTGGTGATGTTTGAAAAATATAATTTAAGTAGAAGAACATGCACATGTGATGTTGTATAATTTGGTTATGTTGTTAATAATTATGTCATTGAATGTGTTATCTATTGTGTAATAATGCAAACCAATACACGCAAAAAAACAAATTCCAAAACAACGAAGGTGAAATAATAAATCAAATATGGTGAATTCTAACATCAATATTTCAAGTATGCGGTGCATTTTATTTTGAAAACCACCATTGTATGCAAGTGCAACTAATTGCAAATTCTTTTTATCAAAATGTTATGTAGTTGCATATTTATGATAATTTTTTTTATTAACGACATTGTAATTGTGAATTAATTATATTTAAGTTGAAAGGATGGACATTTAAATAATTTTTGCATTACAATGCTATGTATATGTTATTGATTTCATTTCACATTTGACATTAAATATCATAATGTGACATATTTTAAGCTGACAAGGTGGAATGAAAAAATTATGGTTGAAGTTGGATTTTAACAAAATTAAAAAAACATTAATTTATAGGAACATATAGTCAAAATGTATTTCAATAATATTTTATAAAAAAATTATATTATAATGATTTTTCTTTGAATGTCAATGCATAAAATTTTAGATCCATTTAATGTTTATAAATAATGATAGAATGCCATTATGCATTATTTATCAAAATTTGGACAATGATAATATGTGTGTAAGGTTTGCACATTTGGATTGTAAGTTGGAATTTAATTGTTTAGTACTACTAAAATCAGTTGCCATACAACTACATTGGAACCCATGACAAAACATTTAGTTGCAAAAGACATCAATAAATTTTGTTTATTAGTGATTGAATGAAAAATCACACAAACATTAGGGTTGTTGATGGATGAATGAAAAATCATGCAACATTAGGTTTGTTAATGGATGAATAAAAAATCACATAAGCTTTAAGTTTGTCAACAGATGAACATGCTTAATAGTTATTCCATAATAGTCATCTATTGCAAATTGAGTACATTGCAATTACACACAAATACTACCTTGTGTAGATGTGAGTCCTCACACAATTGTCAATTAGTTGTAACCATTAACGTGTTTCCCCTGCACCCAAAGTTGGCAACGAAAATCAAAGAGTTTATTGTTGAAGAACAAATGAAAAGCAAAATCAACATGATGTTACATCACTAGTTGTAAATTGGTTGCATTTGAATTGCATAGTAGTTGTTCTTGCATAGTTATAATTGAGTTGCACGAGTTGCATACATGGTGATGGTATCTAAGCAATTATCTACCATGGACTCACCACAGCCAAGCTTTGGAAGAATCCCCAAAACAACAATAAAATCTTGATCTTGTTTGATTATCAAGTTGTGTGATCATACCTTCAAGCATTGAAAAAACTTGCCCAAAAATTGCAAAAACTTGGGCATTACAGAGGCAATCAGATTCTCGACATGAGCATTATCTAGTGGCCTCTATATTTTCTACCCAACACTGCTCTCACTTAGTACTTTGAGCTCTCCAACAACCCAATTTTCTCACTTGCAATATCATCATCCCTGTTCTAAGAATCTGCTAAAATCACCACTTGAAATTCATCTTTCTTTCTCACTTCGCCAAAACCAACAACAAAATCATAAAATGTGCATCATCATGGGGCATGTCACACAGATGGGGGTTACTTGTTTATTTGAGTACACAAGTCAGATCCGCTCTCATCAATGTTGTAACATCATGTCTCACAGGCTGCAAGCTTGAGATCACAAAAGCTGGAAACTATTCATTCAAATTCCTGCATGCTTGTTGTGCCTGGTGAGAGTGCGGCATTTAGGGTCTAGGGTACAAGAGAAGGGCACAAAACAAACTCAAAGGCTCTCGTGGAAGAAGTTCAAGCAGCTGCCTAACTTGGAGAACCATGTCTTTGCAAGAATATGACACCTCTTTGACAGTCGGAATACAAGGAATTTGGCAAGAACAACTCCACAGACTATTCCTCCTACAATCACAGTGATGATCATGTTTGTCTCGAGACCTGCAATTGGAGGTAGAATTGCAAATCCTGCACTTGCAAAAGCACCAAGTACACAAACCACAGATGTGATGAACAAGCTGGATGCAAGCATGAGTGATAAGCACACTGAGTCTCGAATATCTCCAATATATGAAGAAGCAGCTTCTTCTCGCACTGGGAATGTAGCATCTGCTGCAGCAATCACAGTTGCAATTGCAAAGAAGAAAGACAAGCTGTTGAAGGTTGTAAAACATTGGATGGCCATGTGAGGAAGAAACCCTTGCACTGTAGTAGCTGAAGAAACCCTTGATTCAAATGTGTTTGGTGGTGATGATGATGATGATGATGATGATGAACTGGGCAGTGGCGGGGCTGTTGTTGCTGCAAATTGGTTGACATCTTGTTGTTGTGCATAAGCTTGCAAGGGTGATTCTAACCAATTTGCAGTCACAGTTGCAATCAGAGCTCCACCCACAAGAACTGCATTTGCAGCATCTACATAGACTTGTCTATCTCTATATAATTGTTCCACGTATTTCTCTACCTCTGGCATTGCCATCAAGACCTCTTGTATGTCTTTATTTTTGTTCTGGATTGCCAGTTGCAATGGTGTTCGGTGAAACCCATCTTCTTCATTAGGTCTAAGACCTCCTCTTCCTCTTGCTCCTCCTCCTCCTCCTCCTCCTCCTCCTCCCCTTCTTCCTTGTGATCCTTGTGCTCTTCCTCTTCCTCCTCCTCCTGCTCTTTCTTGACATAAAGCTTTGACAACTTTTGTGTTGCCCATGGTTGTAGCCGTGTGCAAGGGTGTGGACCAAATCTTGCAAGACTTACAATTCACATCCAAATCCTTGTGAGTGAGAAGGGCTTCCACCACTTCGTCATTTCCTTGATATGCTGCGATATGGAGAGCTGTGACAGGAGACCCATGACAACAACCATTGTAGTGTGCAACAACAGCATTCACATCCACATCTGGTTCGCACTGCAAATTGCACCAAACTATGTTGGGAAAATTCCAGAAAGCAGCCCAATGTAAGAGAGGAAGGATCTTCCCAGTCCTCCGACTGCTATCATCATCGTCATCAGCATCATCATCAGGAGTAGTACCGGGTCCTGGATTCATCAGCTCCTTCAGCTTGTTCAGAAGCAAACTCATCATGGGTTTGTCGTCTCTTTGTGCAGCCAAGCCCATCAAGCGATCAAAGCTTTCAGCCCATGATGCTTCTTGTGGAGCACCCTCCCGTCTAAGTTCCGCAAACTGCTCTCTGGCCATCTCCAAATCACCTGCACCCACCGCTCGACGTAGCAGCCCCCAGCGATTTCCTTTTGCTGCTTCTTCCACCTCCATCTCCAAACCTGAATCTCTCCTCTCTGCAGCTAGAAATTCTTTTGAGAATTGTTGTTGTTGTTCTTCTTGCTGTGTAGAATTATCGTTGCTGCTGCTGCTGCTGCTGGGGATTCCTTCCATCATCAGAGTGGAAGCAACAACAACAACAACAACAACAGCAAACTACAGTTTCAAATTTGGCAAGTTAACTATGTCTCTCACCCATCTGCCAGTTTCTACGTGGAGAAGCACTGTGAGTGATCATTCAAGCAGTTTTTCTGTACTTTTTGGACTGCCAGATTCTTTCTTCATGCTCAACTTCAAACTTGGAATACCCAACAAAGACATCACACATTGCAGTTGCAATAATTATCTCTGGAGAACAAGAAAGCTGTTGAAATGCAAAATGGATTCAAAGCCTGATGAGATTGATTTCTGGTGTATCAACTTGTGTTTGAGGTTAGTTTAAACTGTGTTAAATTTTTCAACATGCAATTTTAGGTGCTTGCTCGGCCTTTGATTCAGCAAACGCTGTAACTTAAAATCCTTGACCAAGTCATTCACTTTGCATACCAGAAACAAAACACTTTCAGCTGGAATTCAAAGCCTCAAACATTAACACACTGAGATGAGAATTGCTCACTGGCAAAGAATCTTGAGACCACAATGCTGCAAGGAAAAAAGATTTTGGAAAAGGATATATAGCAATGTGACTCTGAGGGATGAGCGAGGTAAACCATTAGCTCCAACATATTGTTTCAATTCTGACTCTATGGATGGACATGGACTGTTGTTCCTTCTGCTGATGAATACTCAGTAACAAAGTGTCCAGAGTATTCAGTGCACATTCCAGGCACTTCCCAACTCTCTCCCATGAGAAAAACTCTTGCATTTCCAAGTTTGATTCCACCAAGTGAGTTGAGCACACTTCCAAGCTGACTGTAATCATAAAGACTACTAGCCACTGGCTACCTCCAGCCAGCAATGTAGCCACCGTACCTGCAATCGCATGTCTACAGAGACTGTAGAGAAATCTCTGTGACAACATTTTGAAGGTAACATGACAATGAGTGCGGTCATAACTTTATAAGAGTCACCCACCAAGTCTCAGACCATCATAACCTTTGTCATCAACAGTTGTGACAGATGGCCATGACTACCCACTGACTTCATCATCTCCTGACAGTGGGTGTAAATAAGTATGTAAAAACCGGCCCAAAAAATCAGGCATACCTCCAATCATGCACAAAGTTTCTCAAATGCTTTCAGTATGTTGGAAGAGGAATAACCAGAGGGTTTTGGGATGGTCCTCAAGCATGTCCAAAATCCCATCCACAAGGGAAAAGCTTCCTGTTTGTGACCCATTAGCCTAAACTCAACTCATTACATGGTTAACTGTACATGTGATTGACCTGCATACAAAATCGCACTTAGTCATGTCTCGAATTGGCCAGCCTTGCAACCAGGAAAATTAGAGTTTTGATTCTAGCTTCCCTCGTACCTGTCAACTGCCATGGAAGGGTTAATTGGAAATCCCAATGCCTGGAAACTTAATAAGGTGAGGCTGCTGAGGCAGGTCTTTGAAAGGTGTCTTGCAGGAGCGCAGGTGAGATTTCAGACGGGGTATGTTTGGTTGTGCAGTGTGACAACGATGACATCGAAGCTCCATTTTCAAAAGCCTATCTTCTACTTCTGGACTACATGGCTTCACCCTGCCACAATTTTCCACCTCAGCCAATATATCCTGCGAATCTCGGAAGAAATCTGTGGTGAAAGAATTCCAGTGCTTCTTGTTCTTCAGACCTGGAGAATCAAGGTCTTGACTGATCACATGCATGTGCAATTGTTGCATAGAGGGAACCTGAAGCAATACAAGATGTTTTCAGAGCCATTATGATAATTGATTGCAATGGATAACAAAAAGCCACAGGGAAAAAAAGGAGTTAAACCCACCTGCAACCTCTTGATCACATGACTAAGGTTCACAAACAAGGTACAATGAAAGATCTCAAGTTGCTGGAAGAATCTTGTGCATGATGACAGGAGGAAGGGATTTACCCAGTGATAACCAAGCCGGAAAACAAGAGAGGGATCCTCCTTCAGGAGTGATGTTGCCCAGGTCTCACCAAGTGAGTGCAGGTGCTGTAAGATAGGCAGATGCTCTATGCGAACATCTTCAATGCTATCTAATCCATCCCTTCGTGCAATAACAAGTAAATGCTTCTGACCCTGCAGACATTCAACACAGTTAAGACTTCACTTGTACACCAGCTTATGATGTCTTCAAACATTATGCTGCACATAACTGACTGCTAGTTGAGACATTACTGTACACACAATCAGCATCATGGAAGCCCATGTACTATTATGACTCCATCTGTTCCTGCTGTGCAAAAGGAAAGGAATCTGGCAATTCATGATGACCATAATACCTTTGGGTACTGATCAGAGATCACCACAGCTTCATCAGTGACCTCGCGAACAATAGATGTGTGCTGCTCAGGATGTAACACAATGGCACGCAGCGCTTGAGCCCATGCATCCCATTTTCGGGCTGGTCTCTCCTTGGCTCCAACATGTGATCCTTCTTCTTGAGAGCTGTGGCCTTGTCTACAATTTTTCACCACATTGTATGTTGTCCTCAAGACCAAGAATTGAGGAACCAGGCCACTGCACACAACACGAATGCAGAACTGTGAAACAGCATGTATACACCAAAGCATACCTTGATCCTTGAGGAATCTTCCCTCCATCTGAAGTTACATTGCTGAGTCCATTCCTGACACTCCCATGTGTGTTCGATGCATCAGATGTACCAGCTGGTCTTCTGATCTCACTGTGAATTTCATTTAGCTCTTTCTCAACCGGCCGCTTGCGTTTAGGCATTGTATCCAGTTCTCCAGTGTCCTTTTGTTTAGCTGCATTCATCAAGATTGTGAATGCATTAGCTAGTCTAGGTCGGGTACTTGAAGCACCACCTCTAACTCCACCTCCATTCTTGAACTTGTTACTTTCCTGAGCAACAATATCTCCAGCTTGCTCCTGAGAGGCAAAACCCAAAGGTAGACTTGCCTGGCCTTTTACTGTTGTTGAGAAGGCATTGAAAAGACTGGCATATGTTGCCCTTAAGATCTGGCATCCCTGGACGTAGTCCCCAGCCAGGCAATTCGGTCTCTGAGGGTTCATATTGGGACCAAGCACATGAATGACATGGGTTACACCTTCGACTTTTCGAAGAGGACTGGATAGAGGCAGTGGAACTACAACAGCACTTCCAGGGTTTAAGGTACTGGCATACTGCTTTGTTGCTTGCTCCAGATCATGACCAGCTGCCTTGTAAATTGCTGCATTAACACCACCACCACCTGGTTTCAATCGCCTACCAAAATCCACCATAACAATGTCATAGTAAGCTCCACGGAGAATGATCAAACCATCTGTGAACCAGACTAGGAAAGAATCACTTGGTGGTTTCAAACAATCAACACATGCTTTGTGGACCTCCAAGTCTTGGTTCATCTTGTCCAATTCACAAGCTGCAATCTCCTGATGAGTTTACATACACATAAATGATTCTCGTACATGCTTGCATATGTTTTGGGATTTGTGAAATAATCAAAACGCAGACGCACCAGTTTGCAGCATTGGCAATCATGTTGCATGCCAGACCTCCTGACGAACGTAGCTTGGTTATATCGCCAGCATGAGTAAGAAGCTGTTGTGGGCCGAGACCCTCTTTCACCAGATTTCTCCGCACCCGTGCTAACATGTCAGAGTTTGGTGACAAATCAACAAATACGAGCCTGAGTCCTGCATGCTCTTTGTCTTGGAAAAACTGGACAGCTGCTTTGACAATGATGTCTGCCGCCTTTTCATGATCAAACTGGAAATCAGATGTTGATATTGATGGAAATGCTAGCGTCTTCTTCCCCTCACAAGAATCAGAATCAAACAAAATGCCCAGAGCTGATTTCTCTTCTTTCTCAACTGCTAGATCTTGGCTCTTGTTTGCAATACTGCTCCCTCCAGGTTTGATTCTTGGAGATGCTTGTGATTCCTGGGCACTGGTTTGCTGCACTTGCTGGGTCCTAACACCAACCTCTCTTTCATCATCCCTTGCTGCTGTTGCAGAAAACTGCAATGTACCCTTGCCTTCATAAACAGTGGAACCAAAGATACCCAAAGGAAGATGATCCTCAGTGTGCAGCTGTGAATACAGAGTGACAGCTTTCTCAACTTCAGCATCAGTTCGGCAGTAGGTGATGCGAGAAAAACCTTCTCCAAGAGTGGGAAGCTGTCGACTACGGTAGACATGATTGACAACACGCCCAACATCTGGACCCAGTAATCCACCCTCGTGCTCAGTACGTTGAGTTGCTCTCTGGATGCAGACACTGGAGGGGAAATTGAGAACCAGAGCATGTGCCTGTATACCTCTCTCCTTTGCCAATTCAAGGAAGTCCCTCCTCTGATCGACATCAATGTTACAACGATCTATCAAGATGCTGCTCCCCTTTGATACCGCACTTGCTGCTTGCTTCAAGCATTGCACTCGGGTTCCTCGATGTCCCTTTGAGATCACATCCTGCACAACACTTGCTGATCTTGTGGGATGACTGCCACATGAACCAAACCTTGTGTTCGACCTCACTATCAAAGAATTAAGAACAACAGAGAGATGGAATTGCAATGGAAGAAGGTGCAAAAAACTTGGCCAAACCCTCTCATGCTGGAAGGGGTTGATCACAATGGAAGAAGATGCAAAAAACATGGCCAAACCCTCTCATGCGGGAAGGAGTTGATTGCAATGGAAGAAAATGCACAAAACATGGCCCAACCCTCTCATGCTGGAAGGGGTTGATTGCAATGGAAGAAGATGCAAAAAACATGGCCAAACCCTCTCATGCAGGAAGGAGTTGATCGCAATGGAAGAAGATGCACAAAACATGGCCAAACAATCTCATGCTGGAAGGGGTTGATCCCAATGGAAGAAGATGCAAAAAACATGGCCAAACCCTCTCGTGCTGGAAGGAGTTGATCGCAATGGAAGAAGATGCACAAAACATGGCCAAACCCTCTCATGCTGGAAGGGGCTGATTGCAATGGAAGAAGATGCACAAAAACATGGCCAAGCCCTCTGAGGCTGGAAGGGATTGCCATGGAAGAAGATGCAAACAAACATGGCAAAGCTGCTGTCTCATGTCATCCGAAAACATGGCCGGAAGGGATTGCAATGGAAGAAGATGCACAAAAACGTGGCAATGCTCTCTCATGCCGTCCGTCTACTGAAGAAGAAGAAGAAGACGAAGACGAAGAGCAACAAACCTGGCAAATGCGAGTCCAAGGGCGTGCTGCATTCGGTATGATCTTGTTACAGATTGTGCTCTTCCCACTTCCGGGCGGTCCCACCAGCATCAACATAATTCTGGTGTCTGTCGTCGCCATCGCTCGTTCGCTCCTCCCGTCACAAACCAGATCTAGAGGAAAAAGAAAAGGGGAAAAACAGGATTTCTAAACTAGGTGAAGCAGAAGAAGAAGAGAAGGAAGAAACTGCTAATACCACCACCACCAGGAGGGTCTTCTCCAAATCCCTTCGCCATCCCCACTTCCGCCACAAAAAAACTCCGTCTCACAATCTCATGCAGAAGAAGAAGATCTCAATCTACTGAAATGATCGCACTACGATTGCAAGACTTCTTCTTCTGATGATGATGATGATAACGATTCCGCAAAGTCCTTATAACGAGGTCCTTAGGAACAAGCGGAGGACTCGAGGAGCGCGCGCTCTCTGTCTCTTCTCTCTTGTGCCTCTCGTCTTTCTCTGTTTTCTTCTGTCGCTACAGTTGTTAGGGTTTCAGAGTCCTGGCGTACGACGAATGTCGCGCATGGCGTAGAGCGAAGAGTGTTTTTTGGGGTTTTCCGTTTCTCGGAAGAAGGAAAAGAAGAAGAAGAAGAAGAAGAAACTGTCGTTGTTGTTGGTCGTCGTCGTCGTCGCGATTGGGGTGGGTCTAGTTTCAGACCGCTTGTTTGCTTATATGCGAAGCGGATGATTTGATAATGAGGAGGAGAATGCGACAAAAGTCGCAATAAAAGATGCTGGGTTGACGCCACAACCGTCGACGACACAACAATCGTCCTCCCTCCCTTCCTCCTCCGCCGCCTTCGTCGTTGAGACAGGTCGGTCTTCTGTCGTTTGATTCAAGACGTTAAGAAAAACCAGTTCGTCAATTCCTTCCAAAAGCTCCGGAAACGGGCCTTAGAGCCTCTCGGAGGAAAAAGTCGAGAGAGAGAGAGAGAAAGGAGAGTACTCTTCCTTTCTAGCGAGGGAAGAAAGACGACGAGAACAGATTGTTTTGCGGCTTTTTTTGCGGGGGTTTACAGCACTCCTTTGTTGTTTTTCTTAAGAACCCTCTTCTTCTTCTTCTTCTCCTTTCTCTTCTTATTTTGCAACCATTGCATGCTTCTCTCGTCATGCCAAGGCCTCCTCCTCTTCCTCCTCCTTCACTCCATCTCCAGCTTTGACATAGGAGCCAAGTGCGAAACCCTTTCGAAAGCAAGCAAGCAAGCAAAGCAAGTCTGAGAGGGACACAAAAAAGCTTCAGAAACCAGCAAAGCTTCGCGCCGAGTAATAGCGTCTGTCGAGTACGTTCTTCTTCTTCTTCTTCCAGGGCTTGTTGTGCGATTGCTTTTGGCGCTTGCTTCCTTGGTTTTGTAGGGTATATTGTGGAAGTAAGTCTCAGGGACCATTGTTGTGCTTCTGCTAAGATTGGGGTTTGGGGTTGGAAGTGTTGGCGCATCATTTCTTTCTTCATATCACACCAGGAAGAGGAGGAGGAGGAGGAGGCCTGTCGGGTGCTTTGTTCTAGCAACAAAAGCTTGGAGGGAGGAGGAGACAGGTGCAATAGCAGCAGCATTGTTGACCGAGTTGTGCTAGGTGAGGGATTGAGCTTGCCTGCTTTTGCTTGCTCTTCTTTGTGGCTGTTCTTTCTTTCTGGTCTGTTTTTTTTGGTTTGGTTTTTGCAAATGCTTTTGCTGAATTTTTCCTTTCTTCCCCCCTGTCGTATACATGTTTATGTATGTATGTATGTATGCAGGATGACGACCATCCTAGAGGTGCAGGAAGAGATACGCAAAGTGCAGGGAGAGTTGGAAGAGGTGAGGAAGCGGCTGCAAGAAGAGGTGCCTGAGCCTGAGAGAATGCACCTGTGGAAGAAGGAAGAGCTTCTTATGAAGGAGAAGGAACAACTACGACAAAAGGAGCTGCTGCTCATGCAAGCTGGACAGAGCACTGCCTTGATACAACATGCCACGCATTGGAACTTGGCACCACAACAACAAACTGTTCACACCACCACCACCACCCCCTACTCCGGTAATCAAACATTTTCTTTGGTATCAAATTTGCAGTTTGCAAGCACATGTGGGACATTTCAGACCTGTGTTTCTGTTGAAGATTGCCCTTGTGCAAGCTTCAAGACTGCTACTTGTTACTTGTCAAGCTCCTGGTCAGATGCTCATCTTTCATGGTTTGAGTGTTTTCAACATTGCATGGCGGTGTGAGTGTCTTATTTAGTTGACATCACTGCTTCTTTCCTTTTGCTGCAGCAATCAGGAAACATGGCAGTTTTGTCCAGCACTGCCCTACTCTCCTCTTGTGTTCTCTTCTCTTTGTGCATCAATTGCTGCTGACCTTTGTTAGTGTAGTGGGTTTGGATATGTAGAGAGAGTTTTGTGTACAGAAATGTGGTGCAATTTAGTGTGTGCATGTGAAGGACAAGTAGGGGGAAGTTTCTCTGTAATTTCATAGATATGTGAGAGACAAAGTTTAGAGCACAAGAAGCTGATACCACAGTTTGTGTTCTTACTTTTGCAGCATTTGCACCTCCTCCCCAAAGTCACTCCCTGCTTGTAGGTTTTAGTGCACAAGATACTCCAACAAGCAGCCGCCGAAAAGAGTCTTCAGCACCTGAGGTGCCAGTGCCATTGGTAGAGATAAAAGAGGAGGTTGCGCTTCAATTACTGCATGAACAAGCAGTGAAGTGGAAGCCATGGAGCCGAAATGCAAGCAGCTGGGCATTCTTTACAGTGAATGACAATCAACCAGTGCAAGTGGAGAAGCCACAGGTTCTACGATGCATCCTTTGTCGCCCTGAAGCTGTCAATCTTGATGTGTTGGCTCAACGAACTAGAGCAAGAAAGGGTGTGATCACTTACAATAAATCCAATGGAACAACTGCCATGAGGAAACACATTGAGAGTGAGCATCCAGAGATTGCTAAGACATACGAGTCAGAGATTGAGAACCATAGGTCAATGCCCAGACCCCTTGGTGCAAAGAAGACACCTAGCCAAAGGAGACCGAAACCGCTGCCATTGCAATGTACATCTCCAGAGCCACTTCCACAACCAATTCCACAATCAACTGATCAGTGATTGTTTAGAAACCGTAAGAAGCTCTTTTGGGTTTTTTGTTTGTTCTTCCTGGCTTTCCAGAGTGGACCTTGTGTTCGATTTCTCACAGAAAAAAAATTGATTCAAAAGCACCTTGCTGTGGACTAATCTTTCTTTGACCTACACTCATGCTTCATTGGCTGTTTAGTTGCCACTCCATTGCTCTCTGTTTGCCAGACAGATAGATGTGGGTCTCTAGCTTGATTTTCTAAATGTTGTGATCTTTGCGACTTCTGGATGTCTTGGATTAAATGGAGTGATCCAGGTTGCAGTAACAAGGGGGGTTTGAACCTATTTTGGCAAATTGCTCATGTGTGTGTGGATCAAGCTCCTTGACTCTCCCCTTCCCCTGCATGGCAATTTCATTTCGTGAGCAGCTATCATCACCATCAGTCGTGGGGAGTCTCTTGTGGACAATGGGAAAGAAGACACAGCAAGCGAAGAAATGAGGGAGGTAGCTTACGCCAACGCATTCCACCAAATTTCTTTTCTTTTCATCGAAGGTTTATCAAGAGTTTGCATCATCATGTGCAATTGAATCCCTGGTTCTGTTGAAGCACCCACCAACATCTCTGAAAACAAACAATTCATGTCTAAAAATTTCTACTTGTTCTTCTCTGTCTCCGTCTCTCTCTACACAAATTAGAGAAGAGTTTTCTGGTTTCATGTTCCAGGTAGGTACTACCACACTGGCAACATGGTACTACCACCGGTTGCTGATTTAGCACCAGCCGGCCTGGGTCCCTCCTTGGTTGCTGTTGGAGCTTTGGAGCTTCAATCTTCTCTAGAAGCAGTACAAAGTTCCACTTGGTTTTTGTGATGGCTGAGGTTGGGAAGTAGTAGTTTCTGCAAGCACTTTCTTCAGCCAAGTTGAGGACACCATCTCTGTCATCATCATAAACCCCTTTTTGTACGCCATCAAAAGATATTTTCATCAAATGGAGTTCCTTGTTCTCGTTGTTCTTGTTTTTTTTTGGTGTGGATCCATTCGCCCTGCAAGCTGATCAGAAAAACATCACATGAGAGGAAAAAACAAAATGAAATGCATTCTTTCCTTGAGTTTTGTTCAGCAACAAAATTCATGTGGAAGCAAGGTTGTCTCCTGGATGGATGGTCCAGGTCTTGTTGGGTACCGAGCCTGATCGAGAACCCTAAAAGCTTGCGCTCCGTTATCACCAGGATTGTGCCATGTCGTGTTCTTCTTTGTTAGGGTTTGTGTGGATCGAGTCGAGTCGATCGCGGCGATCGTTTTTTAGTTTGTGCAGACCTTCATTAGTCGATTGCGGCCATCTTAGCTGAATTTTTGTGCTGATTTGCTTGAGTAGTTTTCTCACTAATCGATCGAGCTTTCTTCTCGCTCTGTGAGTCAACAACATACGCACGCGTCAGTCATCATGGGGTAAGATTTGCCTGCAATTTCATCGCATCCAGGGAAGGGTTCTTTCGAGTTCCGAAAGATTGTGGATTTTTCTTCTTTGGAATGATTGTGGATTTTTTTTCGTTTTGCAAGTCTTTCGTCTGCAGTTGATTTCCCAAGGAATTGCTAGACCTAAAATGGGATTGCAAAGCATAAGAGTGTCTTTGTGGGGGCGGGGGTGGGATTTTGATGGTAGTGAGAGTAGGACATTGAGCGCTTGTCCGGGTTCTGGAACAGGAAGACGCGGGGAATGGGAGCTGGACGGAAGCTCAAGAACCACCGAAGAGCGCAGAAATGGGCTGACAAATCATACAAGAAGAGCCATCAGGGAAACGAGTGGAAAAAGCCGTTTGCAGGCTCCTCACATGCTAAGGGCATTGTTCTTGAGAAAATGTAAGCCATCTCTCAGCATCATCATTATCATCATCTTCATACAAACCTTTTGGAACTAGAATCTGAAGCTTCTGGAGTCCTCCTTCCTGGCGAAATTTGAGAGACAATCTGGAGTCCATCCTTGTCAGTGAAATTTGGCAGACAATCCAGAGTCCTCCTTCCTGGTCTAATTTTAGAGACAATCTGGAGTCCTCCTTCTCAGTGAAATTTGAGAGACACTGACATGTAGAAAATGGCAACGAGGGAGAAATGTGGGATCATCATCATCATCATCTCCTCATGAGTTAGAAGAACCTGGGTTGTTGACTGGTTTGGTGGTGATTATGAGCAGTGGAATTGAAGCCAAGCAGCCCAACTCTGCTATCCGCAAGTGTGCAAGGGTGCAGCTAATCAAGAATGGAAAGAAAATTGCTGCCTTTGTGCCCAGGGATGGATGCTTGAACTATATTGAGGAGAATGTAAGCACATCCCTTCAATCTATTTGCTTGGTGCAGAGATTTAAATACTGTGTCCTTTATATAGACATGACTGGTATTGGATTTTTGCTACACAGGTCACCTTCTCTCTCGCTTGTTTGTGCTCAATGGGTATCTATCACTTGTTTGTTGGATTTTGAATGGCAACTGTTAGCTATTACTAGCAATGTCAGCTTCTGAATTTTGTCATGCCAAGGAAAAGGTTGTATGTGATGTATCTGCAGGAGGTGATGAAAGTGTTGGTCTGAAACTTTATGAACAATTCTCATAGGTCATGGCTTTGCTCATTGTTGTGTTACCTTTTTCAGATTGTTATTGTGGAGATTTCTCTGCAATTTCATAGATGCAAACATGTCTGCAGAAGGAAACATTCATGAAGGGGAAATTGACTAATCTTTGCTCATTCAATGTTCCTTCCAAAGACTAGACATGTTTAGAACAATGTAATCTTACCTGGAAGATCTCCAGCCCTCTTTAGATGATGGCACTGCTCTAAGTATCTGCACTTCACTATATATGCTATGTTGGAGGAATATGCATGACACCTGGGGTTATCACTTGAGATTTGTCAAGCTGGGCATCCTTCAATCATGCAAAGTACTCTCGGGCTCATTGTTGGAGGTTATTCTAGTGTTGCATGCCCTGTACTACTTGGATGTGGTTCTCAATCTGAAGGTGTCTCCAAGGCCTATTGCATAAGTTTGAATAACAGACAGCTAGCTGTTTGAGATTCTGATCGGAAAAATGTGTGTAGTGAGCTCACAGCTTATTTGTTCTATTTTCATTGTGCAGGATGAGGATTTGATCGCTGGCTTTGGGCGGAAGGGTCATGCGGTTGGAGACATTCCTGGAGTGCGTTTCAAGGTGGTGAAGGTATCAGGTGTGTCACTTCTGGCCTTGTTCAAGGAGAAAAAGGAGAAACCACGATCATAAGAGAGATGGGTTTCTCCTATTTTTGAGGCCTTCTCCTGTTCCATGCATTTGGGACTCCCCTTTTGAAGCAACTTTTTTGTCAGCTACACACAATGCCACGCATGCTGAGAAGTTTTGCAAAGTTTTGATTTTTCTTCTGTTTTGGTCCAACCTTGAGATAGTTTTTGCTTTATGATTTGACTACTACTACTACCACAGCAGATCTTTCAGTACAAGCTACTGTTGGGCTGTTTCAGATCATCAGTTCAACTTCACAGATGACTTCACAATTTGATACGTGCGTTGAATATGTGTGAAATTGTATCATTACAATAAAACATAAAAGAAGAATTGTTAATTCATATTGTGCATTTGATATGATGACGATTTTTTTTTAACAAGACAATCTACTTGGAAGTTCTTATTTAACAACGGAAAAAATAACTACAAATGTTCTTTCAAATGATTTTAAAATAATCTTGTGATGTTAAACCATGTTTTTGTCACATCATTTGAGTTAAATGTGAGGTAATTAAATGTTAAACCTTGTGTACAATGTATGGTCCGTCTTATGACTAATTGAATAATAAATTAATATTATTGTAATAATATGAGAAGGATATTTATTTGCATTTCAACTGTGAGACAAATGTGATGTATTATTTTTTCATATCGTTTTTAAATTAATATTTCAATAAATATGCTCTTGTGTCAAACGAAAAATTACCCACATTATAATGAACATTGATGATTCAATTGGAAATTGATTTGACTTAATTGAATATTTATATCCATATTCATATTGAAAAGTATGTTAAGTTGGTTTTTGGTATAATTTTGAAAGGATTTTTGTATGAATTTTATGAAATTCACAAAAAATAAAATAAAAATTCAATTATAATCTTCAATTATTGTTTTCTTATATTATTTTTTAATTTTCCCAAATAATTTTTTATTCTTGATTTTTTAAATATATATTATTTATAAGTTTAAATTTTAATTCAAACTAAAAGCTTTTTTAAGGAATTATTTTATCTTATATTATGTATTATAATAAATTCCAAATGTAAACCTTAAACTATTTTTTAAATTAGAAATATGTAATATTAATATAACCTACCCTTCAATATGACATGATATTCATGAAAACCAAAAGAAAAATTATTAAAAAAAACTAGATTCAAAAAAAAATTACAATAATCATTGAGCGATGTAGGGATACATTCATTTTTTTTAAAAGATCAAAAACTTATGTCAAAAAAAAACTTTGTATAAAAAAAGGTCCTACTATGGCTTTTCCAAATTTGAAATTCTTGAGGCTAATAAACTAAAGGAAGTCAAAAATCCAAAAAGCCCCCCCATAGAAGGACCTTCTTGTGCATAAAACAATAATATATATATATAAAATGAAAAATCATAAAATTGAATATTTCAAAATGTGGAAGGTCAAATATAGGTTGTAATAAATTTTCAGGATTTTGAAAGATCCATTAAAATGAAGGTAAGTTTTAAGTAAGTTTGAAATACATTTGAAAAAGTTAAACATAATAGATTCAAATTGGGGTACAACCTAAAATACAAAGGAAAAAAAGTGCTAGTGTTTTATGAAAAATGCACGTAGCCTCAAATGGAATGTGATTCGCAATATGAAATTAAACGTCAAACATTAAATGATGTAATATTACACCCATTTCACACAAAAATTGCAATTCTAGATTCAATTTCATAAGAGAAAAAACAAAACTCATGAACCATCATTTTTTATTTTAAAACTTGAATGAACAAAACCATTAATTTTCATGAAGAAATATTCAAAAACAGTTTTTTATCCTAATCATATAAATTTTGATTTCATTACATTAGATTCACCCCAATCGTTGTTGATGAGATGTAAAAGAAAGGATTATAATAATTTGGTGGAAGGAACATTAAAACACTTATGCATAATTTTTTGTGTAACTTTAAAATAATTTTTGATGGTTTTTCAATCATTATTTAATTTAAGATGAAAATTTTAGAATTTTTTGTGTAACTTTAAAATAAATTTTTGATGGTTTTTCAGTCATTATTCTCATCTCACCCCAATAACACTGAATTTGACATCACATAAATAAAAATATAACTTTCATTAAACCTTAATTTCTATGTTTAGGTAATCTATAACCCAACTAACATAAAAATAAGAACAAAGGTAATGTCACAAAAATGAGGTAATTTTCATATAACACAACCCCCACTTATTATAATTTTCACACGAAAATTACAAAAGGAATTCAAATTGGAAATTTGTTGATGGTGCAACACTTTTTCCACTTGTGGATAATTTCACAATTTTCTGATTTTAAACACACTGAAACTCCACACACACACATGGCCTCCTACACATAAATTATGTTTAAAAATACCACACTTGAATCCATTTTCAAATGTAAGAAATACACATTTTTGAGATTTAATGTGAAATAAATCCCAAAATTGAAATGGCCTTTAAACTCCCCAACTTTTGGTCTTTAAATTTTTTTGCAAGTTTTTCCCACAAAGCCCCTCTCGCCAAAAAGTCAAAAAATTACTTGAATCCAACTCTATATGCAAAAGTTATGAGTTTTTGAAAAAAATCAAAATTAATTCCAAAGTTAATTTCGAGATTAATTAAAAACAAATTGTTGTTCGGTCATAAAGGTCAAATTACACAAAATTTGTCAAGTAGTAAGTAGAAATGTGTGCGACTTTCGATAATAGGTAGGTGTTCACTAATTAGCCCACCCATGCACGATCACTACCTTACTATTTGACTATAGGTTGGATTAAAAAATGGGATGAAAAGTTTTACAACTAGATTATGGATGAAAAGGCCTCCACATAGATGAAAAATTTTAAACTAAAAATAATTTTTTTTCAGGTTTAAATTAGTACCAAACATGTGCCTTAGGTTCAAAAAAAAAATGAAAAATAGAAAGGGATGCCCAAATTGGACCCCCAAAACCCTTTTATCCCAAACTTCCTTTGGGCCTCATGAACCTCCCACCTTGCCAAACTTGGCAAGTTTGGGGGAAGTTCAAAAAAGCTTGGAGTTCACCCTAATGGCGCCGTGAAGTTCCACACTTGGGCCATCGTTGCCCCTTCCTTTCCTTTTCTTCTCCTTTTTGTCCTCGCACAATTGAGTTGCATTTCTTCCCCCTTCATTTTTTTCTCTTTTTTTTTCATTTTTTCCTCTCCTCCTCCTTTTTTTAAAACACAAATCCCAACCTAAATCTCAACCATAATCAATGTGCAAAATAAAACCAAACCTAATTGTCACATAACACAGCCAAATCCCAATTTTGGTGATCTAAAAAAACTCACTTGTAAACAACAGAATGCAAGAATTCAAGTTTAGAACATAGAAAAATATGAAACCACAAAAGATGTGCAAATGAAAAATTATAAAAATGTTGAAAAACTACAAAGCAAAAACACATAATGTCCTAAAATCTCAAATCATCAAAAGTGATTTGACATCACACAACAATGGATTATATCCCAAACACAAAAAAATTGAACTTGTTGTTCACACTGGAATTAATTCGCAACTAAATTAACTACTACATTAAATTAACATAATTAATTAATATTAAATTTAATCAAGTAATATCTAATCTTACAATTAAATAATAACTCCAAACTCCATTTTTTTTGTGAGTGCTTTAATTTTTTATTATTAAATTACCATTTTCATATCCTAAACCATACCATTTTTTGTTTTGGTAGTGAATAAATTTTATTCTAATTAATATCCAACAAATTTTTCAAAGGTTGTACTAAATTTGGACATTTAGTTTTGACTCATGTTTTTTTACTCACTATTTTCCCCCAAATTCAACCTTAGTCTTCATAATAACTTACATTCTGATTATGCCATTTAAGAAGTCAAATATGAACTATAATTGGTGGGAGACTGGTCAACTCCTTGAAGCAATTGTTAACCCACCATTGGAGGTTCTTGATCTTGGATATGGACGAATTTACAAGATTTCATTTGTAAAATTTTTAAATAAAAAATATCATGAAGTTACAATTAGAAACTTCATAGCTTGCATTTGCTTGAATTTTTTTACAATGATTTCAAGTTCATTGGGTTGGTGAAGGTAGTAGGTACCTTGCAAACACATTTATTATGTATTGCACCATGTTATATTTTGTGGAAAGTTTGAAATTTTTATTCATTTCCCAACTTGGAATGATGATGAAGTTTGTCACTTGTTGGTTTATTTTATGATTTCCATTATGAAAAATTGGAGTGATTTGCAATTGGCTTTGCAACTAGGTTTTTGAGTTACAACGACTATTTGCAACTCATTGCAACTCAACATATTTATACGAATGTGGGTGTTATTGAACAAGTTCCATGAGTGCCAACAAATGCAATTCACTATATGCGAAATCATATACATATGTAATTTAGACGATTCAATTACAATTATGTAAGAATAATTATTATGCAACTTTAATGCAACCAGTTTGTAACTATAATAACATCATGCTAACATTACTTTTCATTGAATAAGTAGGTAAAACTATGTAGGTAGGAAATATTTATATATTTAAGCTACATACCTATTTACCTACTTAGGTAGTTAGGTAAGAAGGCAGAAAAGTAGGTGAGTTAAAAAGTGGCCATGTAAATACTTTTATTTTATGTTTCGTTTTTAGAGTTAATTTTTTTTGAATTCATCCCAAATTGGCATATGTATTTTAATTTGAATAATCAATAAAAGACACATTTTTTTATATAGTTTGTGAAATGAAATTCAAAGACAAAACATATTGGTTAAAAATTTTAGTTGCACATTAATTGCAAATTGGGTTGCATAAAAAAAAAATCCCACATTCTTTATATACTTTTTCAATTTTGTAAATTATAAAATTAATAAATAATTATTTAATAATTATATATGTAAATTAATTATCAATAATTAATTATCTAAAGTAGTCATATGAATTAGTTTCTTGAATGATTCATTTTAATTCAAATAATTAGTTATTATCTTAATGTAAAAAATATTTATTAAATATCTGAATTTCAAAGAATTAATTCAAACTAACTATTAAATATTAAATTAATATTCAATAGTTAATAAAATATTGAGAAAAATCATTATAAATAGTAATTTGTTTAGTTATTGAATAATTAATAGTTAAATGATAGACACAAAATAGTGGACTAATTATATTTTTATAGTGCCAACATAGTGATAACATAATGGTATAATTAATCGTGTCAATGAGCATCATAGTTGGCAATTGGTTGCAAATGTCTTATATAATGGGTGGTGGAAAATGTTAAATTGTGGAATTGGGCAACCTAGTTACCATCAAGGAAAAAGGTTGTCGAACAAAAAAAGGAATAAGAAAAAATATGAAAACATGTGAGAGTAAAATTTGTTTATTGTATGCTTATCATTTTGCAATAGCTATCGTCCTATAATAACCATTGTCTTGCAATAGCTATTGTCATGTAATAGTTTCCACTTTACAACAATTATTGTCTTGCACCTATTGTTATCTATAGACTTGAAAGAAAATCCACAACCCCTTTGTAAACCTCTTGTGATTTTTACCTACCATCTATAACACCTACAAACCTTTTGTGGTTGCTACCTACCATCTACAACAATGTTACCTTCCTTGTAGACCTCAAATCTCATGTTTATTTCCTTGTTGTTGCCTTCTTATGGCAGCTACTGCCTTATGGCAAAAGGTATTTTCTATTTTAGAAATTAAAAAAATAGAGAATATCATATTACTCTTGTAAAATAAACAAAAAATTATTACATAAAACATAACAAAACAATATGCAATTTTAATGTGTGCTACCTCCCCCCACTATTTAAATATAACAAAATAAAACCAATAGGATATATTTTCAACCATTTTCCATTGCAAGAATCAAAGTACAAAATATTTCCATACTTTCCAACTCTATTTCAAATGCCACAAACATGATACTTCCGAAGGGAAGGATATCCCAGAAACTATAATCTCGAATACCATCTGTAATATAATATTTAATACCATCTCTTCCTTTTGTCCCCTCAAGAGATATGTAAGGAACTTAATAAGGATATTCACCACGCAAAGGTGGAGTCTTTATACTTTTAGATTTATTTATCCTGCTAGATTTCCTTAACCTAATTCCTTCCACACATCCTAGGTAAGGGAAATCCATCCAACCCTTACCTGTTTAGACTAATTAACCTAAATGGTTTCACTTTTCGTAAATAGAAGATGGTAAATAAGATATTTACCATTTAACTAAATAATTATTAGGATACCTTTCTAAGTAAACTATACTAAGATATTTTTTAAAAATTAATATCATTTTTATTATATTTTTTCCTAGAATTAACTTTTGATTATTCTTCCCCATGAAGGTAGGTCATTGTATTGACAATACCACCATCAGAAAACACTTTCACTCTAAAATTCTCTTCAAATTGTTTTGTCATTTAACAATAATTACCATCCAGTGATGGTACTATTGTTTCATAACACCCATGGTGTTTAACCAACATAAGATAATTTTCTACCTTTGACATAAATGTGTACAAGTGGCATGATCATCTATGTTAACATTGTAATTATTGATTGGATGTTACATTTACACTATTTAAAATGTAGTTGCCACATGCAACTAAAATGCAGCTTGCCAAAACTTCAAACATAATTTATTACGTCCATATGTATGATGTGTACATTACATCATATAAGGGTGACATTTGAAACTAAGTTGCAACATACTATAACTCTTTACTTTTTTGCCATAACATTTTATTTATGAATTGCCCATATGTTTATGTTTAATTGTAGTGTATTGTATATTAATTCTTTGCAGCTTTAATTGCATAGTAGTGTGGTTTCAATGGACAATATTTCTCACAATGTTTTACATTAGTAAAAGGAATAATTCAAAATGACATCAAAACTTGCATGAAAAATAGTGAAAAGGAGTTTGGAATGTAACATTGAAAATGATGATATCAGTCTAAAGCTATAAAAATTGATTTCACTTTTGTAAAGGCTTGAAGTGATGTTCATTCATAGTTTTGGTTGTCATGAATCATTTCTCATGTTTATGAAAAATCAGTATACAAATTTAGTATACGAATTAATTATTGACTAACATAACAAAACATTCTATTGGGAAGTCCAATCATATCCTCTTACCTTTATCCACAAACAAAGTTAGAAGATTATTTTGTCCATGTGGATGGAATATTCTATTGATGTGGCAATAATATTTCATCCAAGTGGCAATAATATTTCAAAAATATTTTCTTATGTTCACAAAAGTGAAGCTCACATTCACATGTTCACATGACAATGACATTGTATACTTACCAACTATCCATTGTTCAAAATCCATTGAAAGTTCAATTATGAAAGTTTTTTAGATTTTTTTCTTGCAAATGGAATGGTAATTTCTTGAACCATGATTCAAAATAATCAAAACCCAAAACAAAATTTTGGAACATTATGGTAATCAAGCCAATTTCACCAAAATGATAGTTCTACTTGATCAACTTTTTTGCTTGTTAAATTGAGATTCCTTTTTAAATATTTACACAAGCTTGAACTTTTTTGCTTGTTAAATTGAGATTCCTTTACATAAGTTTGATCTTCATGTACTTCTTCTCTTGGAAGAATGTTTTTGATCCAATCCAAAAACTCATTGAAATTGATCCTTTTTTTTTGAAAAAATTATATTACTAGATATTTTGTTATTAATTGTCTAATGTCTCCCCCCTTTGACCAATTATTTGGCTATATTAATTTTGAATCGAGTGAACAAATTCAAATAGTTCAACATATGTATTGTTCCTTCAAAGGTTAATGCCTCTATAGATGGATTTTTTTTCAACTAATCCAATTTGCTCCCATTTTATACCTATCATCAAAGTCATTTTCATTTGGGTGCACTTCTATTGAAATGTGTAAATTACAAAATCCCTAGTCATATTCATATATTTCCACCCATCCCATTTCTTCAAGGAAAAATGACATAACATATTCCACATTTCATGGTCACCAAACATTAGATATTCATTTTTACCAGTTAATTTTTTTTTTGAAATAATTAATTGTTGGGTTCTTGCTACTTACATTTAAGCACTAGGTACCCAATGGCCAAAGCCATATCCCCTCTCAACTGTATTACAATTACTCATATATCATCATGAAATTCTACTATGTTATTTTCCATTCAAGTTATTGTACCTATTAATTATATGTAAAGATTTTTTATCATTTGCCCATTTTTGTTAAAATATAGTTAAGATAAAACTACCATTTGTTTAACATCTTTTTACCTTCGATTTCCAAGGGATGATTGCATCCTCCAGCATGTTGCATCATGAAAATACAACCTTTTTCGTCTCTCCCATGCCACAAATGTAAGCACAAAACACCCAAAGTGTTATTATGAAACTACTTAGATTTCCCTGCTTCGATTACACACCAAGATCACAACATATATTCACGTGCAAAGTATTGTCACCTTTCATTACCAAGAAAACATTACAAAATGGTAGTTCACTTGTATGGACTTCAAAACTACGAACCTTTATAATTTTTTCTTTAATCATTATTATAATGTGTTTTAATGAATACATTTTTTAACCAATTTTAATAAATTATAATTGAATGTTGGAAACATTTGCTAACATATTGGCTTGGTTGGTTGTTAGCATGCGAAGTCGAATGCAATGTGCTTAAATCGGTATGCACTAGCTTCATTCACTAGTCCATTTGTTACATATTGGCTATACCATGTTGACTTGTTATATATCAATATGTTATCGCTATGGTGCCGGTTTGTCACAATTTGATCCAATAATATATTTTCCCCTAGATATTCCAATTGTGATATACTTTTACAACTAGCTTGCCTATCCTTCTAAGTCTATTTTACAAGAGAGAAAAACGGGTCGGAGGTGGGAGCGACATGAATCTTAGTGGGTTTTTTTCAATCAAATTTGTAATTTTTTGGACAAATAATTGGTATTTTTTGGGATTTTTTTCTTAGTGTAAATCCAAATAAATTTGCTAATTTTTTGGAAATTTTTGCAAAAATTTTGATATCAAATTAAAAAAAAAAAAAACCACAAATGATATTACTATTATTATTTACATGTGTGTGAGTGCATGTGCTTTTCTCCTCCATTTTTTGTGATTTAGTTGATGCTACCTACCATTCAATTGAAATTTGAAAGTGAAAACAAATAGATGTGTAATTTTTATAAAAAAAACACAAACAAAAAAATAGGGATGCAATTACTAAAAAAATTCTAGTAATTCTAGTGACAATGGTCCAATGGAGTTGGTTTACGTAGGATGCCTATAAGGTCCCATAGTATGTAATCATACCAAATTCTAACTTGGAATCTATTAATCCCATTCCAAAGTGAAGAGCCATGGAAAATGTGTCTTTTTAGATTTGTATTATTTTTAAGTTTTATTTTTCTAACATTCATTTTCACATGTAGATTTTCAATACCTTCTCCACCAATTTGCATCCCTTTTTTTTCAATTGAATTTGAATTTAATTCAATTGAGTTTTAATCTAGTTTAATTGAATTGAATTTAGTTGAAATTCAATTCAATTCAATTGAACAAAATTCTAATTTCAATCAATGTATTTGAATTAAATTAAATTAATTGAATTAAATTACATGAAATGTGATTCAATATTTTCCATTCAAATGGAAAAGGGGAAAAACCCATACATTCTCTACTCTAACTAAAGAAACTGTTTCTTCTTCTCTCTTGGTTTCCCCATGTTTTTTGGTAGCTAATTTCATTCCCTCCCAAAACTACTTTTGTGTTAACAACCATTTTGCCTTAAGCTAGTGTTTGTGTGTACAAAACCACTCTTATGGAAAGACATCCCATCACACCTCTCCTATATCTCAAGTGACTCTCTATTGATCTCTCACTAAAGAATGCTCAATTTATTCAAAGATTGATTTATGCAATCTCTCCACAAAAAGACACACACTTGGGGAACACTCAAATGTAAAATATTTTGATATATATATGTGTGTGTGTGCGTGCGTGTGCTCTTTTTGAGGTAAATCATCATCTTGAATTCAACAATCTCTTACAAAATTATCTCTTTAGTGTGCTTGTGGTTTTCACTTGCAACACGTGATTTGTGGATCGATGATGGTATTTATAATGTACACATGTTTTCAATGGAACATGCTGATGATGGGTATTATTAATTACAATGTGTGGAAATTTTTTCTTGAAACAACAAGAATGAACTTTTGTTAAGAGTGGCATTTTTTTTGGTTTCACATTTCTTTGATCAATGGATCATTTTGAATGAATAAAATTAGTCTAGTGTTTAATCATGTATGTTTTCGAGTTTTTAGATCCAAGTTTGGAATTAGTGGTTTAATAGAGCCAACAACCCATGTAGTTGTTGTTGTTGTTCATCGAGGAATTTGGGTGACAAATTGAATAATAGATAAAAATTTCCTTTCACTCCAAAAACTGAAATTTGATGTGCACGAGATTACACTAAAGAAGCTGAGATTAAGGCTAAATTTACTAATTTGGGGACCTAAATGTAAACTTGTGCATCTCCATGAACGAAAAATCAGTTTGCTGTGAATTATTAAATCTTCCAATAAGAATTATGACATTCAAAATTTGCAAGCCCATTCCAGCTGAGCCCAGAGAGATTGGAGCAGCCCGATGGGAGACTCTATACACTTGCAATGTACAAACTCTAGTACTAATCTCTATCTTCCCACAGCTCAAACAACTCCTCTAATCCTATTATTACTATTATTAAACACCGAGGTTTAAAATTTTGCAACAAACAAAATGACAAAAAACAAAAATTTCCAGCTTTAAAAATCAGTTTTCTTCTGTGTTTAATGTAAATTCTTGAGTTGGAAATGAGGGCGCACCCAAACAGTCATTCTTTGAGCAAAACATGAAATGAAATTCAATCTTAATACCTCTTCAAACAATATAGCACGGTACCCAATTTCAGAAAACATGTTTTTTAGATCCCATTCCAGATCCAACAAAATTGTTGTGGGATGTTGTGCTATTTCATCCTTGTCATGGCCATCATAAATTCAGTAGCTTCAGGTTTCTAAGAATATTCTACACCAAATCTACACATGTATATACATATGTATAGCTTGCTTTTATTGTTGTTGTTGTTGTTGTTGTTGTGATTGTTGTTTCAGTACAAGAAACCTGAAGCAAAAGATTATAGTAAACCGAAAGAAGGAGGAGGGTGGTTCAGACACCCATCAAGAGCAAAGAGGAATGTTTACCCTTACAAAACTGATATCACTATTAACAAGCAAGTAGTCTCATTGAACTTTTTTTCCCACCAAAATTTGTAAAGTCCCGGATTTGCTGAGCTCCATTAAATTGCTCACTTTTTTCTCCATGTGTGTCATGGGTTTTTAACATGTGGGTCCGTGTTGTTTTGGGATTTCAAAACCACTTGGACTCATGTGAAGAAAGATCAAAAAATGTAATTTTTCTCTTGGATGCTAAACTTTCACCAACACAGAATTTGAAATTGAGAAAAATTCAATTCCAGTGAGACTGCATCTTGACTTTGTATATATAAACATACTGGATTATCTGTCTTGAAATTTGGCTTGCTGAAATTTCGGTCAATTTTGTTGGGGGGTGATGGGTTGTGGATGGGTTTGGGTTTTTGGTTGTTCCAGCATTGAGTTTACAAGGATCAAAGTTCCCGAGGAATTTGATATGGAGGTTATGCGTATGGATCTGAATGATCCTTACATTAGGTACAGAGCTGGTTTTCACGAGCGTGCCATCTACCAAACTGCATACAATGACATGGTTTTCTTGCATGACAAGGTGGCAATTTCCATTTTCTAGATACAATAATTCAATTGATGGGCATTCGCAAACTTTTTGTAGCTGACAAGATTATGACAAGATTTTGCGAAACTTGTTCCTGACAAGATTAATATGGAGCTTGCAATCTCACTGAATTTTAAGTTGGGGGTTGAAAACAAGTATGATATTTACTTCAGTTTTGAACCTGCGTTTGCAATTTGTGATCCCATGTTTGATCTATTTATCTCTCCTGCATTGGAACTTGAAGATTCCTGAAGGTGGATTTGATGCCAAGAAAGAAGAGATGGCAGTAGAAGAGTATGGAGAGGTGAAGAGAAATTTCTGACCACACCACCCCACTCAATTAATAATGCATCTACAAGTTTTTCCTATTTCAGTATCAATCACAAATGTCACATGGGTTGCTCTTTTCTTGCTCTTCCATTACACTACGGAATGGTGAAGCCCCCTATCAATTATGTTGGGTAAGGTGTCACACGTGCGTGATCACCTAGCTCACCCCGCTGGGCTCGCCTGGTGCCTTACCCAACATAATAATGGGCAGGGGCTTCACCATTCCATGACATTAAGGTCTGCAGCGACGATAGATTCAATGGTTTTAAGAAAAATAGGTGTTGATCAACATACACATTTTGGTCACTAGTACCAACGGATGATCATCACTGGAAGATTATGTTTTATAATAATGTGGTCAAGAAAATGATTTAATCTACCACCCCGCACCTTGATGGATTGATTATCTGTTGTTGGGTCTAGAGCTGATGATTTCTGTGTGCTTCTGTCTGGATCAATTCAGAGGAAAGAAAAGGAAGTGCAAGATAGAGCAGATCAAGAGAGGAGGCGAGTTCTTGATGAGCACAATTGGCAGCAGCAAAAGGATCAAGTGGAATGTGGTCACATTGCCCACATCAAGCCCGTCTCCAAAAAACAAATCCCTGAGAAGTACCCTTACACGGTGGGCCTTTTCTTGGTTGGAATCTTTGGTTGGTGTAAAAATTTGCAACAAAAAATGGTTGTAAAAGTTTCACATTCAGAGAACAGTTGAAAATCCTCCAACTTCTCCTTGCTGGATAGAAGAGGTTTCATGATGGGATTATTGCTCTATATTGAACCTGATGCAATTTTTTTCACTTGATGCAAGTTTGCAACTTAATTCTTTTTGTTTGGATGTATCAGATCTTTCACCCAGAGAATGTGAATTTAGACAACCCATATCCTCCAGCTCCAAAACCAACTCTTGTGGAAACAAAACCCAAAAGGGTTACTGAAGATGACATACGAAATGAAGTTCATTATGTAAATCAATTCACTCACCATGTTACTTCCCAAAGCTTGAGAATGTCTCTTACCCATTGTAAAGCACAAGGCAAACTTTGTCATGAACCTAAACGTTTGTAAATCATAAGGTGTAAGAGGAAGAAGAAGGGTTCTTACGCCTTGCTCCTTAAGAGTGAAAGGAGTCTTACACCTACAAGTAGGCATAATTTTTCCCTTCCATTCTTTTAAGGAGTATGCATAACATCTCGTCTCTTTTCTAGGAGGGGTTTTCATGGGGAATATAAGGTGCTCTCCGAATACACTAAGAAAATTCTCCTTTAGATCTTGATCTCAATTCACTTCATGTTTACAAGCAAAACAATTGAGTTGTGTTTCTTGAGCTCTATAGAACTTAGTATTGTAACTAACTTCCTTTCTTTTTCGTTAAATCTCTTTTGCACAACAATGTGGACCTTGTATGTTGTATGTTGTGTGGGTTGTGGCATGTGTTGTAGCGAAAATTCTTTACCATCAATCCCACAAATCTAGATTGTTTTTGCTTTTGTTAACTTTTGGTTTTGAGTTTGGGGAGGACGGATTATAGGGACCAAGAGGGACCAGAGGTTTTTTCACTCAAGGCAAAGATGGTCAATCATCTTTCACTGGATGGGTAAAGCTTTCTCTCCTTCAACACTTTGACACCAAAAAAAAAAAAAAGGACCTACTTCAAAATTTTCTTAAACCTTTCTTTGCTAATAATGCATGGAATTTGCATGTCATTAAAGATTGTCAATTTTGGTTATCAACATATGTAATGATGATGATGCTCTTCATCAACCTTCCATAAGGATCATGTGATGATGATGATGCTCTTCATCAACCTTCCATTAGGATCATGTGATGATGATGCTCTTCATCAACCTTCCATTAGGATCATGTGATGATGATGCTCTTCATTTAGGACTGATCATGCATCCGATTAAATTTCTCATCCAATTTCTCAGTTTGACAAATGGCATCAAAATTGGATGAATTTTTTTTGTCTGAAATGGTTTTTTTAGTTGGTTACAGGCGGCAGCAGAGAGATATTACAGGGATGTAAGGCCAATGGAGGCTACTTTCATGGCCATCAACGCCGATAGGACCATTAGATCTAATTTCATTAAGTGATCATGTGCATAAGCCAAACCCAATTCTCATCCATATGAGATCATTGCCGATAGGACCATTAGATCTAATTTCATCATGTGATCATGTGCATAAACCAAACCCAATTCTCATCCATATGAGATCATTGTAACACAACTAAATTGCTGATGTTCATGATACCTAATTGAAGTTTAGGTGTTACATTTGTCTCTCAAAGATGTGTGAGTTTTGAAAGGGTCTTTTTGGGTATGTTGCAATTCATTTGAAATTTTTCTCCTTTGAAGTTGCAAGTTTAAAACATCATCTTCACCCACAACCCCCATATTTAAGCCTCTACCAATAATTATCATATCCAACATAATTAGTGTTAATTGTTTCCCTAACCCCACCCCTAAAACCATGAAAATTGCACAATATAAAAAGTTAGAGAGAGACCATTTAAAATGCCACCACAAAATTGCAATAAAAAGACTAGTATGATTTGTCTCACAATTGGGTTTAACAAATTTCATTTTATATTTCATTCTTTATATTGAAATTTTCATTTTGCACATCATTCATTCTTTGGAGCTTGAGATTTGTCTCCACAAATGCATGTTTTTGAGGTACATAGAGTGTTAAAAACTAAAGATTTGTTCATGTTGTGTAATATGTATGTAGTGTTTACCTACCAATCCTTATTGCATTCTAGAAAATTCTATCAAGCGTTTCTTCAATGTAGTCTTAGAATATACCTTAGGATCAAACCAACAAGGCCCATCTCTTCCTCCTTGTAGATGAGGCTTGGGGGTGCCATGGATGATTTTCAAAGGCAACTATTTTGGGGGTTTTTTTTTTTGAATTTTGATGTTCCCAATTGTGTTCCATATGGTTTCTTTAAAAAATAATAGTGAAAGAACTTGCACAAAAATCCATAGTTCTTTCTTGAAAATTACAAGTTCTTTGAGTTTTGAAATGATTGAAATGAGAGGTTTTTGTTATTCTAATTTTTGTTTTCCTTGAGAAAAACAAGAATTGGTGATTCAATGACTTCAAAATCTTGAAAAACTAGAATTGGGTGGTTATTAACAATATCAAATACATGCACAACACTAGGTAAATTTAGATGGTGTTGGATAGTAAGTGTTCCTCTACATGTCAAAAGCCTTCTTGTGTATTCAATCCTTGACAAATATTTTTTGAACAAAATGTGTGATACAAAAAAAAATTATGATACATTTTGTATGTTGAAATGCATTATATTTTAACTATCATAATTTTAGTAACAAAATTTTATTTATTTTTTTCATATTTTTGGTTGCATGTAATGTCTTTTGATTGCACATGTATTATACTTTCAATCAAATGTAGTTTATTTTCGAACTACATGTAAGGTCTTGGTGTTGTTCACTAAAAATAAATTTGAATCAAGCACCCAAAAATATTGAACGTGCAACCAAAATCACAAATTAGATTTTTTTTTTGTTCACATGTATTGTATTACATATTTAGTCCCACATTTTCTATGTTTGATGACATTTATTATATTTTTTAGTTGCACATGTTGGATGTCATGTATTATATTCTTAGTTATAGTCATTATAATTTTAATCACATTTATTTACTTGTTGTCATAGGTATGATACTTTTAGTTAAATGCTATATTTTTGGTCATGCATAATCTTTTTTTGATTGTGTGTATTATATTTTCAAACACATGTGGTTTGTGTCATTCATTGTACAATGATTTATTTTTTAATGATATTTTGTGTTTGTAGTCATTAATTAATGCTTGTGGTTGCAAATTCTATACCTATTTTGGGTCACATGTATTCTCTTTTCAATTGCTTGTTGGCATGTATTGAGTTTTTAATTCTTATGTATAAATATATTCAAATATATTTTCGGTTAGACATATGTATTATATATTGTCCACATCTTGCAAGCCTTACATTTCGTTGGTGTTTGGTTATATAGTTCTTGATGCTTTTGTTGCCACCTTTCCTTTCATCCACGGGGGATTGCATTTGCTATGGAGCTAGAGTGCATGCCATTTTTCATTGTGTTTGAAAATTGGGTGTTGCATATCCATCTAGGGTTGAATATGAATCCAACGAATCAACCTTATAACAATCACCACACTTTGGTTTACTATATATTAGAAAAACTTGAAAATGTAATGTGAGCTTAGAATTTTTAACTAACTTCTAAATAGAAGAATTGCAACAACAATCACTTTCATTTACCTTGTTCAATTCAATACTTTCAATCAATATAAGAAAAAATATATAATTATAAAATAAGCACGAAAAGATAATGACTTTTTTGTGAAGGTTTATTGCCAACATTATCAAGTTCAATAGGAGGAATCCATTTAGATATACCAATTTCAAGCAAGTGAAATGAATGTGATTGACAAGTTGATGAGACATAATAAGATGTATCTCCTTTTCCACAACATTTGTCTAGGGTTTAATATTTAGTTATGCATTGTAATTACCATGCATTTTGTTTCACATTCATGACTTTCAAACTTTGTGATATGCTTTTGAATCAATTTGTTGTTTGCAACCTAAGAAACTCATTAAGAAACTCATGTTTGATTCCTTTCACGAGCTTTGTACATTCAAGTGCATAAATATGATAATCGCCAAGACCTAAATTGACAAGGTGGACTATTGGAGCTTAAACAAATTGAACCTCAAACTATTTAATTCAATGATGAGCTTCAAGGTGTAGATTTCAATTGTGCAACACATTAATGACGAGCAACATTGCAAAAACATGAACATGAAACATTGATAGATCCTTTGAGCAATCACACTAATATGAGGGAAAAAAATTGTAATCAATGCCTAATTTTATGTTTTTGGTGTCAAAATTTGTACAAATGTTTCAAGTTGTTCAAAAGCATTCATAAAAATGTTTTTAATATGCTATGAAAACATGTGGTGTGATTTGGAATGAATATAATGAAAATAAAATATTCAAAAATATTGTACAAACTTTTATTTTTGAGGAGATTTTTTAAATATGACATATTTTGTGATATGTTCCTTTAACATATATTTACATAATAATATATTATAATATTTTAAAATAAAAAAATTATTTTTTCAACTTTCAAATAAAATATTCACAAAATTGTCAAAATAAACAATCACCTAAGCAAGCAAGTTTAATTCCTATTATCATGTTTGCACCCATCATCGTTTTAATATGGTTGAGCTGGTTAGGGTAGTGCATGTGAATATGCATGGGTGGGTTTTACTAAATTAGATTTAAGGAAAACTTGAATGAATATAAAATAATAACAAAGTATAAAATTTTAAATGATTGTTCTTAGATTTCTTGAAGGACAATTAAGTGGAACTTTGAAAATATCACAACTTGAATAAATCCCTTATAAACTAGTTGAAAGCTAAAAGGAAGGGAAAATCTCTAGAACTGAATTCTTTAAATAAATATCTTCATGTTTTATTGGTTGTTAAAAACCTAGATTCAAGAATATGCCTTTACATCATGCCACTAAATCCTTAAATTTTTTTATGAAAAAATCCCATTAATTTATATCTCACAAAAAATAATGATGTTTGTTTTATAAAATACTTACACATTAAAAATATGTTCAAAATAAGGAAAACACAACACTAGTATCCCTTGTTTGGTCATAAAAGGTGTGAAAAAACAATGAAAAAAATACACTAAGCTTAAATGGTGATTGAAACACAGATTATTACCAAATTTGGACAAATTAATGAGCTTCACCTTCTCATTTTTTCCCCCTTAATTCCTTTCAATTAATCATTGTTGTAATTGAAAATACTTTATGTGCAATCAAATATATAACATGTCACCAAATATATAAAGTGTAGAATTAGAAATATGATACATGATAATGCAAACATTTTTACCATTTAAAATTTTTGGTTGCATGTTTAATCTTTTTGGGTGGCAAATTCAAATTTATTTTATATTTTTTAAAAAATCAATTTCATCTAGCCTTACATGATATCACATTTTGGATTTGCATGATGTCTTTTTTTGTTTCTTGTTATTTCAAGATTTTCCACCAAAACAAACATCATTGAACTTAAAAATATTTCTCATTACAACTTTTGATCCCAAATTTCTTGAGTCTCAAAATTGTAGAATGTAATTTAGTTCAAATTGATTTACATTTGAACAACGTTGAAATCAAAATGTTTTGAAAACTTTGAAAATTTTCAAATTCAATGGGATTGAAACATATTTTGACATGCACATCCCATTGGGTTGAACAACAAAACTTTTGAATGATAATGTTTTTATGGGTTCAAATATCCAAATGGAAACAATTTAAAGAACTAATTATAAAACTAATGTTTTATACATCACTATTATTGAAAATTGGTGAAGGAAATCAAACAATACATTTAGATAGAACTTGTAACATGTAGATCGAAATGAAAATTACATTTAGACTCAAGTTGTGCCAAAAAAAAAAAACCTTCAAATAATAGAATTTTTGAAAGTCTATTTTCAATCAAAGATTTTTTAAATGGACATTTAATCATTATAGTTGTTTGTTCATTCGACATCCATTGCATCCCACTATCCTACTTACTTGTCCATAAATGGCTTGTCGATGTTCATCCATTGCAATGCAAATTAGATCCCAAATAAGCCAATTTGCAATCGACACTAAACCTCACATAAGATGAATAAGCCAATTTGACACCCACATGAATGTCGAATGGGTAAATTAACGTCAATTTGACATCCATGTGTGATGTTGAATGGAACCTTCAAAACCAACCATCATGCCAAAATTAGTGTAAAAAAAATGGTCTAAATTCGACATGAGATGGTCATGTATGACATACATAAACCCATAAATGACATACATGTCTTACGACATTGCTCGCTACATCCGCCATCCAACGGCTGCGACCAAGAAACCATCCCGCCATCCGACGGTCGCCGATGTTGTCGTCTCTCTTTGGCGGTGAGTGGCAAAGCTAGGCCGCAGGTGGCGGGACTTGCGCCGCGCTGCGCTCGCGGCCGCCGCAGCGCTGCATGCCGCTCACGCTCTTCCCGTCCGCGGAGCGAGCTTCAGCGTGAAGGAGACGATGGCGCGACGCACGCTGATCATCGGACTCCATCGATCCATTCCCCACAAAAGATTGCGTATTGTTTGTTGCAATTTTTCGCTTGTAATTCGGGTGAAGAATTTGGGTCAGTGCGAGCTTGCTCGCGGATTGCGGCATCGTTATAGTAATACTGCTTTGCGCGGCAGACCATTCGACGCGAGGCTTCTGGTTTTTTTTTTTTTTTTTGCTTGCAGCTCAGGATTTGAAGCTGGGGTATTGATCAATATGGCTGCTGCATGTCATTCGGCAACAACAGCATTCAGGAATGATTTTGCAGCCTCGACAATTATAATAATTCGTCTGATCATATCGTCCTTAGTAGTGCCGGCAAATCATGAGCTCTACTGCAGATCAAAAGAAATCGATGGGCCGCGGGCAAATATTGGTGGTGGGTTCTAGTGCGAGGACTCGGATCAGAATCTTTGATCCACCCTAATGATCAACGCGGCTCAATCTCAATCTCCAAAAGTATAAGCAATTCATAGTAGCCTAGGTTGAAGCCTGAATGTCCTCTTGAAATATTTCTCACATCCAAGTTTTAATCATCTACCTTTTTTTTTCTCCCCCAACCCCACCCATCAAACTAAAATTGGGATTACAAATAGGTGGGAGACTACTAACGGCAAACAACCATTTGCAGCAATCATTATGATCGGTCGATCAGAATCATCATCAGAGAGCAGCAGTCAGATCATATTCATTACACTCTTCTAGATGTGGCACGTGGTGTTAGGCTTTCCTGGGCATTTTTTTTTTCACCAGCCTCAGCAAACTGTGCAAAAAATGAATGCTTGGCCAAAATCATTTTGCTGAGCCAAACAGGCCACATGTTTTGACTTTTCTTCTCCACATACTCCAATTTTTTCTCACAATATCACAAAACCTCTTTTTTTTTTCCCCTTCTTCTTCTTCTTCTTTTTCTTCAGAAAAGTTCTAAGAAAAAAAATTTCCACATGGTACTACTAATCATAAGCTCCTGAATTGGGTGGTAGTTTTTCTCAGAGCCTCCACTTGTTATCTAGATTGTGCATTGATCAATTGATGTGCATTAATAATCTCACAACTAGTTTTCTTTCACCCTTGTTTGTTTGTACGTACATTGAAAAAATCCCTGGGCTTGAACTTTCATAATTCTTCAAGCAATGTTTGCAATTGTGATGCAAAGTGTGTGTAAAAACATGACAAACTTTTATGAAAGAAGGGTGTAATTTTGATTGCAATTATATCTGGGGGTTTGGCAGCAGCAATCAAGAAATTGGGTTGTGAGATTTATGAGGAGACTCCAGTTGTAGGGAAAGAAGGAATTGTTGTGAAGACTGATACTGGTCATGCTTGCAAAAAATTCTCCCATCCATAAGAGCATAGCTATCCGTTCCTGACAATTTGCTCAAAGGTCTTATGTAATGGGATTGAAGGTCCCAAAGGTTGCCATCAAAGTAAAAAAATCTTCCATCTCTCTTCCACTCCAATTTGGTTAGTTTTGTGCACTACTATATATATGTGTGTGTGTGTGCGTGTGTATTTTGTTCAATTTTTCTCAAATTGCTGGGGACATCATGATCAGTTGGAACTTATGATCATAGATTTTGATTAATTAGGGTTTCTCCATGTGGGTGTTGTGGGTGATTATGATCAGTTGTGCATCATGGTGGGACACAGCATTGCTATATCAATATGTTAGGTTAGAGGATGAAGGCAAGGATGAAATTTTGGTTGTGGGGGAGGTGAGGATCATGTGGTTGGTATCAACCCTTCTGACTACAAGGAAGCATATGATGTTCTTGAAAGCTGGGCTCAAGCTCATTGGCCATGCTGCTGCACAAGAAGTTGTCTACCGCTGGACTTGGCCCGGTAGTGTTTTCCTCTTCTCAACTATGACACATGTAAGTTTGATCATTTTCACAATCGATAAGCTTGCGCCAATTTCAATCAGATTCTCAAAAAACCCACATCCTTGGATTGAGGTTTACAATCCTTCTCACTTCCCAGCAACATCAGGAGAAACTCCAAGTCAAGAAATTGAGGAAGTGACCAAAAATCTCAAAGTAACAGAAAATTAGTCTCGAACCCTCATACATCAAGTATCAAAAAACAGAATCTTGATGAAATTTGTGTTTCTTATAAACTACAGTCGCTGCAATGAATTATCCAGATCATGGGTGGCTCTAAAATTCCTTCTCAATATCTGTAGCAATGTGTGGAACAAAATTTCACCTCAAAATGATGCAAATGCTTTGGTTTAATAGTCAGACATTCATGTGTTGCTGGGTGGTTTAGGGTTTAGGGCTTTCACAACTTTTTTGTAAGCTGAAACAACAGAGTAGTAAATGAATGGGTTTTGCTTATGGCTGAACTTTTGGGTGTCAATTTTCTACTAGGATTTTCAAGTGTCCTTCCATTGAAGGGGTTTGACTCACTATCCAGTGACACCGTGGGGTCGATACTCTGGAGCTGCACTTCAAGAAGGGTTGAACATAATTGCCATGTACCGAAGATGGTGAGGGTGAGCTTCATCAGTTTTCTGGTGAGTTTTGTGTACATTATTGTCTTCCAAAAATTCAATGATCTAAAGCAGGCGATTCCCTAGTCTAGTACTTGAACAAAGTACATAGACAAGCAGGAAAACCTAGATGCTCATTTTCATTCACAGATTGATTGCTCTTGGTTTCAGAGGCAGACCTTGTGGGTGTTGTCACTTTTTTTGGAGCTTTTTTCTGAGAAAAAGGATCTGGGAAAAGAGATAGTTCCGAGCTTTCGGTGCTTCACAAAACTGACAAATGCCATTGGAAATGCATGACCCATTGGTATTCAGAACATGCAACTAGCAGATCAAAACTGACAATGAATTGAACTGAACTGTAGCAATTGGGAATCTCTGACCTAACCCTAAACCCTAACGTGTGCAATTGGAGTGCATGGCCATTTGGCATAACATGCTACCACCATTGCATGGAAAAAAATCTCTTTGATTCAATAGTGTACTGATCTCAGAGCATCCCCACCAGAACTCAGTAGGTGACCCTGCAAAAATATTTCTCACATCCAAGTTTAGTTATTTACTTTTTTGTACCGTCACCCATAAAACTGAAACCCGGACTGCAAATAGGTGGGAACTACGGCATAGCAAAACCATCTGGACCAGTCATTATGATTGGCCAATCAAAAACAAGGATCAGCAGTCAGATCGTATTTATTACACTCTTCTCTAGCAAGTGCACAGTTTCGCTGCCTCAGCAACTTGACCAAATATGCAGGAGAACAACCATTTTCCTGAGCCAAACCGACATATATTAAGTTTCTTCATGCAATTTTAATGTGCAAGGTCACATATATTGAGCACTGATGGGGATGGTCTAGAGTCTAAGCTTTGCTAACCAAATGCAAGCATGCTAAACTTGCAGATGGAAAGTCTCTATTGAAAACTGCTTTTACTAAGAACCAGAACCACCCATATCAGATCAACTTAGGATGAAGCTACAATAAATAATACTAGTGTAGCCTGTGGCATTGGCCCAAGTGTGAACTCGTTGCCCAACTAATTTTTCCTTCCAAATCCATTATTGCTAATTGAATTGAATTTTCAATGAAAAACAATGACTTAAAATTTAATCTCTCATGCATTTTAGGTCTAAAAATTTCCAAAATACTTGCATAAAATCCTACTTAGTGAGAGGGCTTTCCAATAATACTAAAAGCACACTCAACTTGCTTTATAATTTTATAATTTTGTTTGAAATGAAAACATTGTTCAATATTCAATAACTTCTCCACCATAGGTTGAAACAGTACGAAACCAACTTAGTGCACCCCTATTGAGAGGGCTTTCCAATGGTGTCAAAGGTGCAGCTCGAGGCACCATGGTTTGGGAAATCTCAACAAGATGAACAAAAAAAAACAAATAAACTACCTTCCTTCATAGCTAGATTGTATCTAAAATTTTGAATTTCTAGTGATGAAATTTTGATATTTTGTCTAGACCATCCCTATTGAATCTCCTTAAACCAACTCCACCCCTACTCTTATTTGGGCCTAAGTAGTGATGTTTATCTCGTGAAAAATGGTGTATAATTGTTTTTCAATCCTCACCCATAAGCACGAAAAATAAGACAATATAAGGTGAGAGACTATTTAAAATCAACTACTTCACCAATCACCATAGTTGTTTGATCATAAGTAGTCATTTTCTTGTGGTTTTTACAAGCACAAAAAAACATTGGATCCTTTACAAAGATATTGGCCCAATGTTGATTTAAATCGGCATATAAATGTTGTACTTCATGCAAAAATATATTATGCAAGCCACCAGTGGAGCTACTCCTTATGATAAAATTGATATATAAAAACTATAATATTGTAATTAAAATTCCAACTATCTAGTAGTGAAATTTCAATATTTTATCAAAACCAAGTTACTCAAATCCACTAAGGATGAAGCCACAATGATGGTCTTGTATCCAAAATTTTAACCATCTAGTCACAAAATTTCAATCTTTTTGCTAAAACCAACCTTAGGATGAAGCCGCACTATTCATATTTTATTCAAAATTTCAACCATCTAGTGGTGAAATTTCAATATTTTATGAAAATAGTTGTAAAGGTAGCTTGCAAATGGATTATGGAAAAACACCCACTTATTATTATTAAGAGCTTTGTGTGCTTTTGTTCTTGCAATTGTCATTGAGTTACTTGACCGACGTCTTATATTATTGACATACAAGCCATAAACACATACATGCCCATCATGGAACACAAGCCCATGGGCACAACATGTCCACAATAGTAAAACCCTAAAAACCTCTTAGTAGGCTTACAAGCCATGTGCACATATGGAATTGAATTTCTCAAGTTTGATAGATTTGAAAGTGATGTTAATCTAATGTTGAAAGTTTGTCATGTGTTTGTATAGTAACGTCTATAATTAATTATGGAAACATTTGGATAAATTTAATAAATATAAAATACATTCAAAAGCATTTTTAATTTTGCGTAACTAGTGTTTTTCTTGCTTATTCTTATTTTAAAATTAGTTTCAAAAATGATATATTTGTGAAAATTATTCAAATAAACTTAATAAATTACCCAACAACATATATAACATGACATATTTGTGAATCATTAAAATCAAATTAACAATTCTCATGTAAGTTTATAAATCATATATTCACTACAACAATCATGTTCAAACAAGTCAACTTAAATTATTAACCCCTTACTTTCAAAGGACTCACCTAAGTGGGCATTATGGCTTGCATTGTTGCATTTGCACCTTTGCCTAAGTATGGATTGAAATTGATTTTCCATAAATGTTCACTCCATCACATCTTAAAGCTAAGATATCTAGGGTACCTTTCTATCTAACCTACCTATGTACTTACCAACTAACCTAATGATCTAGGTCCTAAGTAGGTTAGAGCTACCTACTTATTTACATGTACTTACTTATTGAATCAATCTATTAATTTTTATTATCATTTTGACTAATAATCAAAATTTGTTTTGTCAAGTTGACTAATCAAGATAGTCATAAATAATTAAAATTTATTTTTATTTAACTATGAATATGGTTTAAATAAAATTGAATGTTTCATTTGATTAAATCCTTGTCTTTATTAAGAAAAGTGTTCATTTTTGATCCTATTCGACTAAATATCACATTTGACTAGTAGTAAAAAAATTAATTCAGTTGAGTTGAACAACTTGAAAAGTGATGATTTGTAGTAGTGTACGTTTTGTATCAATTACATGTGCAATAACAAAAAATTTGTATGATGAGGTAATCAAGTTCTTGCACCACATGCAACTAAGAATTTAAGTGAAGCCCACTTTGAAAAGATTAATATTGGGATGAGTGACCTTACGCAATGTTCAATATACTTGGGGCCAATGGCATAAGGACTTACTAGTAGAAATGATGATAAAAACTAAAAATGTGAAAACAAATGGATCACGAGTAAAAACTCTTCAAACTTCAAAATTTTCCTTATGAAGATGGAGGTAAGGAATTATGTTATTTTTTATTTTCACAAAATTTCCTATAATTAGTGGCTCCATCCAAAATTAAAATATTTGGAATAAGTTTGCATTGTAATTTACTTCTAAATGGGTAAGAAGAAAAAATGTTAAAATACAAAAATAAACCTATATTTTAGATAGCATGGAATTCCAATGGTGATGATTCATGAAATTAATTTACATACAACAACTCTAGGTTCCTTAAGCAATGGTTATCAATTGGAATAGGTTTAGCCCATTTTCAAGTAAAGAAGCATGATGGAAATGTGTCTTTTTGAATTTATGTCTTCATTTATTTTTTTCCGAACATCATGAATATATTTTCAATACTTTCTCCATCAATTTGTATCTCATTTTTCTTCAATTGAATTTGAATTCAATTCAATTCAATTCAATCTAAATTAATTTCAATTCAACTCAAATTCAATTTAATTCAAGTTGCTTGCAATACAATTCAATATTTTCATTCAAATTTAACTTAATTTTCACAAAATAAATTCATTTAAAATTAATCAATAAATTAATTGTCACCAATAGCACGAAGCAATGCAGAGCCCAAGTGGATAATGTGAATCTCGGTAGTCAAATGTAGGGATGGAAGGATTGCCCTACATGTTGTTTTGAGATCCATGTGATTCCCAAAGTGATGTTGACTAAAGATGGTGATCGGGAAAGCATGGAGGAATAATACTGGATAGAGTTTCCATGAAGTCACCCTCTGTTTCACCCCCTATCTCCTCTTCTTTCACCCCCCTATCCCCTCTTTCAGTGGTATACGCAAAGTAAGGATATTTTTATTAAATCTAGATATGAAATGCTGAAACTCAGCATTTAATGCACAAGGTTCGAGAGTAAAAATTATAATTGTTCTACAGGTACGAGCGGTGAACATACATATATGTAGCAGCGGTGGAGGCGCTCAGGAAAAAGGAACGACAGGATGAAACTCAGTTTACCACCAAAATTGGTGGAAAAAACTAGTTTGGGTCCCAGATATTTTCCTTTTGTAAACTTTTCATTTCCAAGGTAGGCGTTTGATGCCCTATTATGCCGAAACTGGTCGTTCTCGTTCCCTAATCGCCTGACTTTACGCATGACTCTAATATTATAAGATTATTTTGTAGGGTGCGCAATTGTGTTATTATCCTTTTGTAAACTTTTCATTCCCAGTTATGCGTTTGATGCCCTATTATGCCGAAACTGGTCATTCTCGTTCCCTAATCGCCTGACTTTACGCATGACTCTAATATTATAAGATTATTTTGTAGGGTGCTTATTTTGTAGGGTGCTCAATTGTGTTATTTTCCTTTTGTAAACTTTTCATTCCCAGTTACACGTTTGATGCCCTATTATGCCGAAACTGGTCATTCTCGTTCCCTAATCGCCTGACTTTATGCATTACTCTAATATTATAAGATTATTTTGTAGCGTGCGCAATTGTTTCTTGTTCAATGTTGCTTTGTAATGATGACGAGCTTTCCCTTTCCCATTGCCTCCCCTTTTTTTTTGTTCTTGAATGTGGGGGCCATTGTTTAAGAACTTGTTGATATTTCCTTGCACCTTTTAAGTATTTTTCACGACCACTATTTTTCATCGTACTTTTAACATGTGATTCCATTGTAGTACAATGACAATGTCAATGCAAAATACTATAGTACCTTGGCACTTTGGGCCGCAAACTATATTATCTTTTGAATGCTGAAATTTTCAAAAATTATTTTTTTTCTCAAAGAAAAAAATTAAAAATTTGTGAAGAAAAATGAATAATTAAGTAATTAATTTTTTTGAAATGGAATCTTCAAATTTTAATTAAATAATTATTTTACGGACATGCTAAAGGTGCCCATATACTATGATACTCCCACAAGAAACCGAAATTTACTTAGAAAAAGTGATCCACCCAATGTCGAAGTCCAAATCACTAAATTGTGAAATTTCACCACAAAAGAAAACGATGATGAGCCACCCTCATCTTTGATCATCATCACGGGTATCACCTCTCTATCTATTTGGTGCCCGGTTGTGCCCTAATGAGTAATACCCTCATCTTTTATCATCATCACGGGTATCATAATTGTATCTTAAGGCAAAAGAAGAAGAATTATGGAAACTCAAATATTTCACCATGCAAAAATATAACCTTCAAAACAATCCTCTAAAAGAAACCAAAATCCTTCAAGATATTATTATAACTCTATTATAACTAATCTCAAGTTTTAACACAAGCCCAAAATATCTTGTTTCAAAAATCCTCATATAAAACTAGATCTAACTAATTTCTCCTTCCAAAATTATTTTTTTGGTATTATTTTTTTTGAATTTTCAATGATTAAAAAACTAACTCAAAATTCAATATATATCTTGACACCATAGATAGATCTGAAAATTAAATAATCACCTTAATAAAATCCCACTCATTTCAAGGGTTTTCCTACAATACAAAACACATACCCCCAATTTCCCTTAATTTTTTTTTGAAAAAAAATTTCTTAAATTTTCAATGAAATTTTTTGTTGAATATTTAATTACTCTCGTACAATAGATCTAAACATTACGAAACCACCTTCATGCACCCCCTACTACTTGTGAAGCGCTTTCCAATAGTACCACGTGCACAACGCGGAGTGTTATAGGGCGTAATGGGTCGGGAGATTTCAATTAGTAATTTTTTGGGACAAAAAAATTGCCAAAGGTGACAAATTATATGAGAAAGGAATTTTTTTTCACAAAAAAATTTTAATTAAAAAACTCACCAATTGCTTTAAAAAAATGCTTTTTTGTGAACAATGTCACCACTTTCATGTCTATTGGTTACACGTTTAAGAATTTTCTAGAAATTGAGTCGCCCACTTTAAGTCAAGATGCTTCCCACCTTGGCTCCATTAGGGAATTGAAAAAAATAAAAAAAATTAAAAAAAAAAGTTCTCAACATGACAAACAAAGCAAAACAAACAAACAAACGACCTTCCTCAAAATATTGATATTGAAGGACACTCTAATATTCAAAGATATTGGAAAGAATCCTCTAAAAAATAGATAAATAAATAAATAAATGAGATCATTAAAGGCGGAAAAACCAAAAGATGATTATTCCCAAAAGGGAAAAAAAATAAAAAAATAAATAAAATCACCTCTCAACACGATTATTTTTTACTTTGGACCCAAATATAAAACAAAAATACTCTAAATTTTTTTTAAAAAAAAATGGAAGATACTTCCCAACATTGATGACGACAAACAAGCCCTTCTCAAAAACGAATGGCCATGCCATTTCTTCGAAATCTAATTTCCACTTTAGAACGTGCCATCCAAATACACTAGTAAATTTTCGGCAAGTCTTTACGAAAAAATCGGGGTACGTTGTGGACATGTACGAGAGACATATCTTTTTTTTTTATTTCGGAAGGGGGGGGGGCTTTGTCAGATTTTATAAATTAAATTATTTATTTAATTAATTTTTCTGGGCCCCTTTCTTTTCTACTAGGTAACACTCATTGCTGGTTCTCATCCCAATTGATTTTATAATTAAATATAATAAATAATAAAATAAGTGATTGGCTAGTGAAGATTCCAGTAGCTCATGAATTTGGACACAAGGACATAAATAAATAAATAAATAAATAAATTTGGACACAAGGAGGATATTTTCAAAAAGGGGGGGGTCTGGTCTGGTCTAAATGCATGAATGAATGAATGAATGAATAAATATTGAATGGGTTTCAAAAATCATCTTGAATTTCAGTTCATATCTTAAGGCTTGACATCCCTTACTCTTCTTCTAGCAACAATTCTTGATTTTCACACAAAGTTATTATTAGTTTTTTATAATTTTAAATTTTAAATTAAAAAAAAGTTTCACATCTCCAAGGCCAAAATGATTGATTCCCCCACCCCCAAAAGAAAAGAAAAGAAAAAAAAAGTCTCAAAATTGGATAATTAAAAATTTGGACACCTCCACACACACGCACACACACACAATAGAAAAATTACAACAAGTCCAAAAAAAATCTATTGATTTTTTAAATCATCCATCGATGGATGGATGACAAGAATCAATAGCGTATCTCTAAGGTTGGTTTGGCACCATACTACACTAGATAATCTAGTTCAAAAGGGTGCCAACTTGCCAATGGGTTGGAAAAGAGGCCTATTCGTTCCTAGGGTTCGCCTTTCATGTGCCCAAACCATGAGCCATGTAGGTGTTGGGTCAACAAAAGCTATTGTGCACATGAGTAGGAAATGCATGAATTACAAGTGCATAATACATTATGACTTTGCGATATTGTGATCATTATAATAAAAATTACTTTTATAATTGTGATGAGAATATTGGGAGGTCACTATTTTCAAGCTTAGGTGGACTATAATCAAAGACACACAAAAAAAAAGAAAACCCTAAAAATGCACTAATCATACTTGCATAGCCACATCAATGACTTTTCAGGTGTGAAGTTGAATGCTCATATATATATGGTATTTCAATTAATGCCTTGTATTTTAAATAAATAATATATATATAATGCACGAAGGGAAATTATTTTCATATTTTTCAAATGATGTGCAAAAAAAAAGGTGCAACTTATTATACATATAATTTATTTAAATATAAATAAGGTGTTTATGATTGGATTAAAAAAAGACTAAAAAGAAATTAAGAATATTTTCAAAATTAATAAAATGTGCCATAATTATTTCAAATTTACCAAGTTTCCTTTGTAATGTTATTTACATAAGAATTTTTTTAAAATTTTTTTTAAAAAAATTTCTTTTGGTAAATAAATGGTGTAAAACTAGTTCAACAATTGGTTGTTCAATAAAACATGTTTCAATGTTTTGAAAAGAAGTGAAAGTTTAGAATATTGTAGCAATATTGAGTTGCCATACCTCTTTTTACACCTCAAAACACCATATCGAAATAAAGATAACATCCATGCATAACACATGCATGAAAAATTTCCAATTTAAAATTGTAAAGTAATATAAATGCAATATGTTATACACAAACTGTTTCAACTATGCACATACAACTTTAAACTTGGCAACCCATTTCTAGTGCTTGTTGATAGGGCTGTGAAAAACACGATTGACGTGTCTTCCTTCCCCTTTTCCCTTTATCGTGTTCTTAATAACTATTGCCAACCTAGTAAGAAAAACATGAAGCTTTTCAAGATTCTCATGACAACTATAGAAGTAGTTGAAATCCCCTCTCAAGTCAAGTCGTGATGATATGTGGTATGTAACCTTGTAACTTGTGTGGCTCGCTACTCATCCATGACCTAACTTTCATGCATCCAAGCTCGTAGGCACCTCAACTCTTATGTTGGTCATGTTGTAGGGTAGCCGAAAGGTGAACACTAAGACAAAAAAAACATGCCTCCTTTTGAACTTGTCACATTCTACTCATGGTTTAAATAGTTAAAAAAAGTGAACCCTAGGAAAGAAAGAACATGCCTCTTCCTAAATCTTGTGACAACTTCACACACCATTTTAGATATATTATCTAATAGTATGGTGCCAAATCAAACTTGCATGTATGATATTATATTGGTAAGTATTTTATTCTTGTTTTTTTAAAAAAAATATTTTATTTTATTTTATTATTTAATTTTTTTTACGGATGATAAAAATTAATTTGGTTTTTTTGGACTTGGGACATTAAAAGTGAAAACCTAGTGTGTACATGTGCATTTTTTAGTGTCCTAAGTAATGTTGGGCAGCTTTTTATTTTTATGAAAAACCTTTGAACATAGAAACACATGTCCTAAATGTTAGGGTATGCAAACTTCCCACTATTATGTTATAGCCCTTAATGGAAGTTTAATTTCATACAAACTATCCAATCAAAAACAAGATTTACCTTATCAAATTATGCTTTAAATAGTTTTTTTTTTTTTTTTTTTAAATCAATAGAAACCCACCGAAATTGTTTTTTTGTTTTTGGATGGCATGTTCTACACCAAAATTTGACTTGTGTGGTGAAAGCACAAAGCATTTTGTATGTGGGGGCAACGCCTTTGGTCAAGGGCATTACAATGATAAATGGGTCCCTACTTGGTTACCATCTCATAGGGCCCCCTTCTTCCAATAATGCCCTCGACAAAGGGCCTTACTCACTCGAGTGTCATTAGATGTCCAAAGATTTCAAAGGAACAAAGTTTCGAAATTCCCTTCTCTCCACCCAACCCACCCTTCCCTCCCTTGTCTTCCTTGGAATGTGTAAAAGCCCAATAATGTTTTTATAGCCAATTTCTAAATTATTTGATGCCATAGAGGACATTCAATTTGAGCTTTTCAAATCATCTTTGAAATGCTAACCCTAAAAACTCCTTGAAGGTGTTAAGCTTCAAGATAGGGAATGTTTTTGGGAGAATGGAGACTCAAAGTGTTTGTTTGATTCACACACTTTTTTTCCCCCCCCCCCTTTGTTGGCCTTGCCTACCAAGGCAAGGATATTGTGTTTAGATTCATTATAAAGTATAGTAACTTGATGGGGTTTAGGGTTTTAGGGTTTAGGGTTTTGGCTTGTGTTGAAACTTAGTTATAGAGTTATGATATCTTGAAGGATTTTGGTTTCCTTTAGAGGATTTTTTTTTTGAAGATTATAATTTTTGCATGGTGAAAATAATTTGAATTTTCATAATTTGTCTTTTGCCTTAGGATGATACTTTTTAAATGTAAATGGCAAGGCCACAATGTGAACACCCCCTTCTTGTTCATATGGATTCCTCCTCCTCCTCCTTTTGTCCATTTGCATGCATGGTTCCTTGACTCACCTATGGCAAAGGGCAAAGGCAAAAAAGGTGGGATCATGAGCTTTGAATCTTTACTTTAATTAATGGCACACGAGGTTGAGAACTTCAAAGGGTGGCTTAGACTTTCAAAAAGAAGGTCTAAAAAAAAACATTTTATTGTGTTTCAAAAGTTCAAATTGAAAGTTAATATTTAAAAAAAAAAAAAAACACTCCCTTTTCTTTTTTAGCATGTGTTTTTTTTTAAATTAAAAAAAAATCAATTGTGAAAAATAATTAATAAATAAATGAATTTTTTGGGGTAAAACATACAAAGACCCAACAATTATTTCACAAAGCAATGAATATTACATAAAACATTGTGACCAATTATTAAACCCTAAACCCTAAACCCTTAAACCCTACTAAACCCTAAACCCAATTTGTGAGGAACACCACTATGCAATGTTGAAGTGCGGCACACCGTACTAAGCTTGAAAACACACTATATAACATAGCGCATGCACACTTCCACATGGCCCGCGCGCTTCACGTCGTTGTATGGATGCGGTTTGTGGGTGCATACGCCATTGCAACTCGAGTGTTGTGCGCTTCATTCGGCACTTAAAACTCACGAGACTCTCGCCATATTGTTTTAAATATTCTTTTGTGCATGAATTGGGAACAAAAATGAGCTCAAGAGGAAGGGCTCTTTTTTTTTTTTTTTTTTTTTTTTTTTTTTTTTGTTTTTTTTTTTTCTTCTCTTTTCTCTTTTTCCTTTTTTTCTTTTCTTTTCTTTCTTTTTTCTTTCTTTCTTTTTTTTTTTTTTTTCTTTTTATTAATA